>Ga0209992_10000108_pt1 | contig 123186 bp, 94 predicted proteins | sample 2SBtaG_2_FD_182564 | JGI IMG/M metagenome (GOLD analysis project Ga0209992, IMG submission 182564) | Deep subsurface microbial communities from Kolumbo volcano to uncover new lineages of life (NeLLi) - 2SBTROV12_ACTIVE470 metaG (SPAdes)... | ecosystem: Environmental > Aquatic > Marine >... | reverse complement strand
CGAAGTCGGCCAAGTCTCGAGAAATGCAGGAAGTCGTCATCGCGGGTGACGAGTCGAACGCCGCGGTCGATGCAGGTCTGCGCGATCAAACTGTCAGCAAGCCTCGCGCGACGCCGCTCTGCGATGAGCTTCGCGCGCAGCCGTCCGGCTCGCTCCCAATAGCCTGCCGCGGGTTCGAGCAGAGGAAGTTCGGCGAATATCCCGGCTAGAGATCTGGGTAGTTTGGGATCGCTGAGAAGCTCCGTCAGCACGACCGGGGGGAGGCAGGCCTGATGGTCCGCCAATGCGCTCTCGACCAATGCGGTGTCCTCGCCCGAAGGCTCTGCGTCGGAAAAGAATGCGATCCAGGAGCTGCTGTCGATTGCAATCATCGGTCTTCGCGCAAGGCCTCGAGATCGATGCCCAATCGTACTTTTCCGCGGAGCTTTCGAAGCTCGTCGTAGGCTCGACCGGCTGCGACCAGTTCGAGGCCTCGTCGGACGGTTCCGGTGATCCCATCGTTCGAGGCTTTTCGAGCTCGTTCGAGAAGGTCTTCAGGGACCTCTACGGTGATTTTTCTCGTCTCAGGCATGGTCGGATCATAGTGACCTGGACACCAGGGTCAATGCCAGCAATCGATATGGTATCTTCAGACGACGATCCGGAGAGAGGCCGATCGCTCTCGTCGGGCCAGGAGCGGCCGTTCGCTCCGAGTGATGGATCACATCTCGCGCCCCTGGTCGCCGCGTGAGCGCCTCACGGAGCGCATCGAGCACGAGGGCTCGATCGATTCGCTCGCTCATCGCGTAGCCCACGATGCGGCGCGAGAAGAGATCCATGATCGCCGCCAGGTACAGCCATCCCTCCGTCGTCTGGATGTTCGTGATGTCGGTCGCCCAGCGGAACCTGCCTCCTTTGGGGAAGCCAAGGAGCGGTCACCGCTGTCCTTCGACCGTACTCTGATGCAGGGCGCGTCGGACCAAGGCCCATACGCCTCGTCGCCGGTCGATCCGCTTTAGGAGCTTGCGGGTGATCTCCGGATCGAACTCTCCCCGATCCACCCGATTAGTCGGGACGAGTTCGTGCGGGATGGCGTCGAGCACGATGTCCTCGTCGCATGCAAACCGACGGAGGCGCTCCGACGGCGCGAGTCGTTGGAGCTCTGTCAGTAGCGCGGCTCGTTCGTTGTCGCGTACGCGCTTCACGCGCAAGCGTTCCGCGTGCTCGGCCCCTCTCGCGGCTCGTGCGGCCTTGCGCCGCTCGGCCACGGCTTCCGGGCTCTCAAACTGCGCCTTCCTTCGCCTGGCTTCAGCGAGCTCGGTGTAGTAGGACCGTTTCCAGCTGAGCGCGTCGCCGACGGGCGTTGCCCCTTCTCGTCGCCGAAGGCCCCGGCGCGGAGCTTCCGCGACCGCTCGCCATCGTCGTCACGAGCGGCCTGGTGGCGGCGACGGGTCTCAGGCTCTTCGTCCTTCCGATGCTCTACGCACGATTCGCATCCCCGCGACCGAAGGAGGCCATCCACCAGGCCTGACCAGCTCCTGACCCTCGTCATCCGACCCGAGACGGAAGAAGAGCTGGTCGATCTCCTGCCGCAGTCGGGCTTCGAAGGCTTCGGGAGCTTTCCCTGTGCCGGACACGGAGTCGACTCGGACTCGCTCTCGCTTGCGGAGCAGGTCGCCGGACGGGAGCGTCGTGTGGGTTTCTGGATTCACGCAGACCGGCAAGCGACCGAGTCATCGCTCGCATTCCTGGCGAGCCGACTCCCGGATGCACGAATCCACTACTGGATCGTGCCGATCGTCGAACACGGAACGGTCACTGCGCGTGCCGCTCGCCCGGGCTCGAGTCCTCGTTCGACTCCCTCGACGGATTCTTCGCTGGTCGGCACGTGAAGGATCGTCCTCTCGCACGATCCGCAGGGAATGCTGCTCCGGGTTGCCGCCGGCATCGGGCGCCGTGAGCGACCGGCCGCCTCGCGTGTCCCGGGGTTCTCGCGGTGTTCGGCGATGGCGATTGGGAGCAAACTCGCGCCTCGTCGGCATGCGCGATGTCGTCCACCCCGCGGCCGCAGCGTGAGCCACGACACCGAAGGGAGGGCGCTTCCCCCAGGAATCGAATCGGGGGTGGTTCCGAAGAAAATGTGCAGATTTCCCCAAACGTCCCGAAATGGGGTTGCGGCGTGTTCCATTTTCGGGAAATATTTCCCAAACGGATATAGAACGCTCTCGGATCAGCCGATGGGGTGCCTGCGTCCGTCGGCGCGAGCATCCAAGGGGACGAACGAACGACATGGATCATTTCTTCCGAGTCGCGGGCGATCTGCCGGTGCAGCCGATCCTCGACGAGATCCGCCGCTGGCCGGAGGCGTGGGATCTCCAGACGGGGCGCCAGAAGATCCAGGTCCAGCGTGAGGCGCGCGCGATTCCGATCCGTGGCCTTCGCAAGTCGAAGATCCGGGGACGGCCGCGCCGCGACGTCCACGAGACGCGTTACACGACGATCTCGCGCCAGTTCCCGCGCACCACCCAGTTCATCTGCGACCAGGCCGAGCAGCTCGACGCCGATCTCTCGCGCGCCAGGCTCGTCTGCCTGCCGCCGGGCCACGTCGTCCATCCGCATGTCGATCGCGGCGAATACTACGCGCGCCGCAACCGGTTCCATCTCGTCGTCGAGAGCGACGGCAGCTGGATGCGCGCCGGCGACGAGGAAGTCCGAATGCGGACTGGCGAATTCTGGTGGTTCGACAACAAGGCCGAGCACGAAGCCCGCAATCACGGCGAGATCGACCGGATCCACCTGATCTTCGACCTCGAACCCCGCGACGGCGTCCTTGGCCCGCCGGGGTCCCGGGGGCAGGGCGAGGGGCTCATCGACGGCTGCAATGACCGGCGCCCACGCGGTGACGACTCAGTTCATGACTCTCCGAGCGAAGCGGCTTCGGGTGGCGAACGAAATCAGGAGGAAGCGTGATGTTTCGCGTGAACGAATCGAGTGGAGCGGAGTTGATTCAGCAGGCCACGGTCGCTTACACGGGTCGTCGGGTGTCGTCCGGTGCGATGCGATGCCTCGTACAGTCTTCGGCGCCCAAGCCCGGCGATCTCGTGCTCGTGATGGTCAAGGAGATCGGACATCACAAACGGTTGCATCGGGTCGATGGCAGCAAGAAGAACCTCTTCGTCGGTGACCTGATCATCGTGGCCTACGCCGACCGCTATGCGCCGTCGCAGTTCGAGGCGCGCGTGCCTGCCGATCTACGCGAATGCGACCTGGTGGCGGCGGGCGGGATTGCGGGTACGGTCGTCGAGAAGCACGAGCGGATCCGGCGGGACCCGACGCGGCTGAAGCCTCTGGGATTGATCGCGAGCGACCCCGAGGCGCCGCCTCTCAACGTGTGCGGCTGGGCGCTCGAACCGGTCGTGGCCGGTGCACGCGGGAACGTCCCGACGATCGCCGTCGTCGGCACGACCATGGATTCGGGCAAGACGACGAGCGCCGCCTATCTGGTCCACGGCCTCCGGCGCTACGGGCTCGAGGTGGGTTACGCGAAGGTGACGGGCACAGGCGCCGCCGGCGACCCGGAACTCCTGCGAGACGCAGGCGCGAATCCGGTCCTCGATTTCACGGACCTCGGCTACGCGTCGACGTACCTGTTGCCGCCGACGGTGGTGGCGTCGATGTACGGCGAACTCGTGGCCCATCTCGAACGATCGGGCGTCGACGCCATCGTAATCGAAGTGGCCGACGGTCTGTATCAGAGCGAGACGGCGGAGCTGCTCGAATGCGAGACGTTCGGTCGCCTCACCGACGGGATCATCTTTGCCGCAGGCGAATCGATGGGAGCCGTGGCCGGCGCGGAGTGGTTGCGGAGTCGTGACCTGCCCCTGCGAGCGGTCGCGGGCTGTATTACGCGATCCCCGCTGCAGGTGCGGGAGGCGGCGGCGAGCTGCGGCGCGCCGATCGTCACGCTCCGGGATCTCGACGATCCCGCGACCGCGGCGAAGCTGCTCTACACGGAGCGGAAGTGACTTTGGGGCCAGGAGCGCGCGAATTGGAATGTCGGTCGATGGGCTTCGGTCCGCGATTGGAGCAAACGAGGTGGGACGAATCCGTGGTGCGAGATCAGCGGAGAGGTGCTGCGCCGAAGGCGACGGCTGCTGAAGGCGCAGGAGACCTACTGCGCCTTCCGGCGGGCGACGGACGACCCGAATGTCTGGCGTTCGTGCCCGCGACGTTCCCGCGCGGAGGGCGGGCTCGCGTCGCACTCTGCGTGCACGGGATCTCACGCGATTTCGAAGAGCAGATCGAGCTGTTGCGGGGCGAAGCCTCTCGGCGGGGCTATGCGCTTCTCGCGCCGCTCTTCGACGCGAAGGGTTGGCGCGACTATCAGAGACTTGGGCGGCGCGGGCGTGGTCCTCGAGCAGACCTGGCGCTCGATCGTGCCCTCGAGTGTTTGGAGAACAGGATCGAGCTCGAGCTCAGCGACCGCTTCCTGATCGGATACTCGGGCGGCGCACAGTTCGTGCATCGGTACGCGATGGCCCACCCGAACCGGGTCCAGGCGGTCGTCTGTGCTGCGGCGGGCTGGTACACGATGCCCGATCCAGCGCGGCGGTACCCGCATGGGCTGAAGGTCGATGGCGGACTCGCCGGGGTCCGACTCGACCCTGCGGAGTTCCTTCGCATTCCCGTTCTGACGGTCGTCGGCGACTCCGACGTCGAGCTCGAGTCCATGCGTGCCTCCGACCGGCTGGACAGAGTCCAGGGCAGGACCCGCATCGAGCGGGCGCAGCGCTGGAGCGAGGCGATGGATCGCGCCCGCGAGAAACGCGGAATCGACTCGCGGAGTGAGTTCATCCTGCTCGAAGGCGCGGGGCATGCGTTCTCGGATTGCGTCGACGTGGGGCTCGCCCGCCGCGCCTTCGAGTTCTTCGATCGACAGGGACAGCGCCTTGGAGAGGGAGAGGTGAATCGATGACCTCGAATCGATCGAGACCCTTCGCCGGGTTCCTCGCCTCGTTCGCCGTCGCCGTTCTCGTCGTACTGGCCTGGCAAGTCGTCGATTCCCGATCGGCGTCGGCCGAAGTCTTCGACATCGTTGAGAACGACGCAATCGACTTCGACTTCTCGACGCGCAGGGGACTCCGGTTTCGCGTGCGCGAGCCCGAACTGCGATTCCGGATCGGCGGGCGACTGCATACCGACTTCTCGTTCGCTCGCGAGGACCGAACCGGCCTCCAGGGCTTCGATGCGGATCTGCGCCGAGCGCGTCTCTATCTCGACGGACGGATCCTTGGCGACTTTCGCTTCAAGATTGATCGGGAGTTCGCTCCCGACCGCCGCGGCTGGCGGAACGTGTTCGGCGAATTCCGGATCTCGAAGCAGGTCTCGGTTCGAGCAGGCAACTTCGTCGCCCCCTTCGGGCTCGAGAACATGACCGCGTCGAATCATTCGACGTTCATGGAACGCGCCGCGTCGGGCGCGCTCGCTCCCTCCTTCCAGACCGGCATTCTGTTGAAGACGAGAGGTCGATTCGGAGAGAAGAACTCTCTTCATCGGTGGACAGCGAGCGTTGCAGGGACGATGCAGCCCCTCGGCCAGGCGAGTGACGACCGCCACGGAACCGAACACTACGGCGTCGTCGCCCGGTTGACGTACGCGCCGCTCGCGAAGAAGCGATCCGTTCTCCACTTCGGGGTGGCGGCCGAATATCGTGACGTGCGCGGCGGGAAGCCTTTTCGCGTGAGTTCACGACCCGAGGCGGGGCTGCTGCCGACTTTCCTGCGGACGGGAAATCTCAGCGATGTCGACTCGACGACTTCCGTCGGACTCGAGGGCCTCTTCCTGCGCGGTCCGTTCACGTTGCAGAGCGAATACTTCCACATGTTCGTGCAACGCAGCGCCAGTCGCCCCGATCCGAGCTTTCAGGGCGGATACGTCCAGGTCAGTTGGGTCCTGACGGGCGAACGACGGCGGTATAGCCGCTCGAGCGGATTGCTTGGGGGCGTGCGACCGCGAAGCCCGTGGGGAGCGGTCGAACTCGGCGTCCGATACAGCACGCTCGACTTGAACGATGAGACGGTCAACGGCGGCAGCCTTCGCAACTGGACCGTGGGACTCAACTGGTATGTTCGCGAGAACGTGCGGCTGACCGCGAACTATGTGTCGGTGGACGCCCGACTACGCAGTGCCCCTCGGCGGCCGGATTCCCCGCACGTCGGTCAGATCCGCTTCCAGGTCTTCTTCTGATGGGGCTCCGTCGACGCCGCTGCTTCGCCAGGCTCCGGGAAGGGACGATCCGATGAGTTTGCCGAAGATCTATGCCGGCCGCCGTCGGCGATGGTTCCGGCTGCTGGTCGCGAACGGTGCGGCGCAGGCGGTCGGCGGCGTGGCTCTGGCTGCCCTGTTGAAGACGGCGATGTCCGAAGCGCGTTCGGGATTCGCGCCCTGGCCCGCAGCCGGGGGGATCGCGCTCGTGTCCGTCGTCCTGCTCGCGCTCCGATTCCGGGAGGCGCGCGACGCAGAGCGCCTCGGCCAGCATTTCGTGATGCGTGTTCGACTCCGCATTTTCGATCGCTTGGCGTCACGTCCTGAGCGGGACACCTCGGCCGGACGCTGGGGCGTGACCATGACACGGCTGATCAGCGATCTGAACTCGTTGCGCAACTGGGTGAGCACGGGCGTTGCGCGCGCGGTCGTCGCGGGCGTTTCCGCGAGCGGTCTGCTCGTCGGCTTCGCCTGGATCGACCCGCGTGCAAGCGTCGCAGCGGGAGCGATGGCGGCGATCTGTCTCCTGGCCGGTCTGGCTCTGACGCCCAGGCTGCGGACGTACATTCGCGAGTCACGTCGGCGTCGCGGACGGCTCGCCAACAACCTCGGCGAAAAAGTGCTCGCCGTCGCGAGCATCCGCGAGTTGGGGCGGGTACGAAGCGAGCGAGCGCGTATCCGAAAGCACAGTACGACGCTGGCCAATGCCCTCGTTCGCCGCAGGAGCACGGCGACGACGGCGTCCGCGCTTCCAGATGCCGTGTTTCCGCTCGCGGTCGCTGGCGTGGCCATTTCTGCCGCGAATCATGGCTCGGGCGCTGCGGACGCCGTCGTCGCCGTGCTCCTGCTCGGTCTCGTCGCATCGGCATTTCGCGACCTGGCGCGAGCCTGGGACCAGAGACTCGCGTTCGACGAAGGGCGGCGCCGAATCGAACAGATCCTCGCCGGGCCGATGATTCGCGAGTCGAAGAACGCGGTCGAGCTGACCGGCGAGGGGCCCCTTCGGGTCGAGTTCGAGAGCGTCGCGCTCGACGGAATCTTCAGCGAAGTCGACTTCCGAATCGAGCCCGGCGAACGCGTCCGGCTGATCGGGGCGAGCGGATCCGGGAAGTCGTCCCTGATCGCGCTCGCGACCCGCTCCTTCGATCCCGACGAGGGGGAGGTCCTTTTGAACGACGTGCCTCTGCATGCGCTCTCGCTCGACTCGCTTCACGGGGCGGTTCAGCGCGTCTCTCCGGATCTTCCTCTACTCCGAGGGACCATCGCGGAAAACGTCGGCTACGGCGCCCCCGACATCGACGCAGGATGGATGGCAGAGATCGTCGACGCCTGCGGCCTGAGCGACGCCCGCGAGGCACTTCCTGACGGTCTCGACAGCCGGGTCGAAGAGCGCGGAGCGAATCTCTCCGAAGGGCTCTCGGCCAGAATCGCGCTCGCTCGCGCTTGTGCGATCCGACCTCGACTCCTGCTCGTCGACCACCCGATCTTCGACACCGATGCGACGGCCGCAAGAGCCCTCGAACGGATACTCGAGATCGCGCCATTCACCTCGCTGATCGTCACGACCGACGGATCGAGGACGCCGAATTGGGGACGTGTCATGGAGCTTTCCGAGGGCAAGCTGCAGACGCATGGCGAATTCAAGCAGCCTCTCGCGGGATCTGAACCGATTCCGCGTGCCGTCGGCGATTCGAGGACTTCGGCCTGAGCTTCGGGAAGCGGCGATGAGCACCTTCCGGGTAGGCGCAAGCCTCCGGCAACTGCGCGGCGAAGGCGTGTTTGATCTTGCAGTGCGTGGCTCACTTTGGGAAAATTTTCCCTAGAAGAAACGTCGGGCTTCAGGCCGACGCCCCGTCTCCGATCGGATGCTCGGAGATGCCACCGGTCCGACGAGCCGAAACGAGACAGTGAGGAAAGGACAACTCGTGGACGACGTACTCCGACGGTCGCTCGTCGCATTGCTCCGACCCGTGGCGCGGCTTCTGCTCAAGCGAGGCATCCCCCATAACGCATTCGTCGAAGTCTCGAAGGAAGCCTTCGTCGAGTCCGCGCGGCTCGACTTCGCTGTTCCGGGCCGCAAGCCCTCCATTTCGCGTGTGTCCGTCCTCACGGGTCTCACGCGAAAGGAAGCGAGCCGATTCGTCCGCCAGCCCGCCGGTGTGCGCGAGGCACTCGCTCGCAAGCGCATCAATCGAGCGGCGCGGGTCGTTTCCGCGTGGGTCGGGGACCGCAAGTATCGCGACGGGAGAGGCGGGCCCGCCTCGCTCGTCGTCGAGTCCGACGGCGGGCCGAGCTTTTCATCTCTGGTCGCGGAACACGGAGGAGACGTCACCCCCCGAGCCGTTCTCGACGAACTGATGCGGGTCGGCGCCATCCGCCGATTGAAGGACGGACGCGTACGGCTGGTTCAACGCGCCTATATCCCCGAGTCCGATGAGGTCGCAAAGCTGGAGATCCTGGGCACGGATGTGGCCGACTTGATTTCGTCGATCGAGCACAATCTCGAACCGGAGACTTCCGAGTCGCCGTACTTCCAGCGAAAAGTGGCCTACGACAACCTGCCCGTCGAATACCTGGCGGGTTTTCGAGCACTCCTCGCCCGCAAGGGCCAACGACTTCTCGAGGAGCTGAATGCCGAGCTCGCTGCCCACGACAGAGACGTCACCGGCGAATCGGAAGGCCAAGGCCGTCGGCGCGCAATGGTCGGCGTCTACTATTTCGAGGACGTCGTCGATGACGAAGAGGATTGATCACGTGCGCCGACCTACCTGCGCTCGCGACGGGCAGAGGGGCGAGGGCCGACAGGCCGGTCCGACCGCCCTGAATGAGCGGATACCGCGGAATCGATGGATCGCATTCGGCGCCATGCTCCAGCTCGCCGTCCTCGCGCTCGCGTGCGGGCCGGGAGGAGGGGGGCTCGCCGATAATGGCGGGATGAGCGGAACCGGCGTGAGCCAGGGACCGATCAGCTCCTTTGGCAGCATCTTCGTGAACGGGGTGCGATGGGATCTATCGAGCGCCTCGATCGAGATCGATGGTGTGCCGGCGCCAGAGTCCGACCTCCGGGTCGGCATGGTGGTTCGGGTCGAAGGTGATTTCGACGCCGGCAATCTGGGTGGCACGGCGACGCGCGTCCAGTTCGAAGACGAGCTCGAGGGGCCGATCGCGAGTGCGCCGATCGAAATCGTTCCGGGACAGGTCAAGACTTTTGCGATTCTCGGACAGGCCGTGACGGTCGATGTGTTCGAGACGATCTTCGACGGCGGCGCGACCTTCGCGACGCTCGCCGCGGGAGACGTGCTCGAGGTGTCCGGATTCCCGGACGGCTCGGGAGCGATCTCGACGTCACGAGTTTCGCTGCGCGGTGTGTTTCCGGCGGACGATGACGTCAGTCTGGTCGGGCCGGTGACCAACCTCGTCGTGAATCCGGACGACTCCGGGATGTTCGATCTGGGCACGGTCACGGTGCGTTTCACGCCGACGACGCCGTTCACCGACGTGACGCGAACCGCATTGATGGACGGTGACCGCGTGAAGGTCCAAGGCATGCTCCGGCTTTCCGGGACGGAAATCGACGCCACGGGGGTCGAGTCCGAGGGCGACGGTCTCGGAGTGGATGACCTCGATCGGGTCGAGATCGAAGGCGTTGCGGCGACCTGTGCGTCATCTCCGGACTTTTGCGTCGATGGCGTACCAGTCGACATTTCCATGGCGTCGTTCGATCCGCCGACCTTCGTCCCGATGGTGGGCGATCTGATAGAGGTCGAAGGTCCACTGGTCGCGGGGACGCTCGAGGCGACCGAGGTGGAGTCCGAAGAAGAAGATGCGAATCAGCGCAACGTTCGTGTCGACGCGGAAGTGACGAGCGTCGACCCGGTCGGGCAGACTCTGGTCGTGCTGGGTGTGACTTTCGTGGCCGACGGGGACACCGTGCTCGAAGACGACAGCTCCGTGGGCGACGAGAACTTCGGGTTCGCCGAGATCCTGGTCGGTGACTTCGTGGAAGTGAGGGGAGTCGATGACGGAGGAGCGACGGTGCGCGCGCTGTCGATCGAGCGCGATGATGCGACCGCGGGCGTCGACGAAGTGAGGCTCGAAGGTCCGGTGACGGCGCTCGACACGCTGACGCCGACGATCGAGATTCTCGGGCAGGCCATCCCCTTGGACGTGGGGACGCTCTACTTCGACGATACCGGTGCTCCGCGAACCGAGGAGGAGTTCTTCCGGACGCCGGGCGACGTGATGATCGGTGACATCGTGAGCGCGAAGGATGCGGCAGCAGCGGACCTCACCACGGTCGGCGAGGGCGACGAAGTCTCGCTCGAGGATCCGATCTGAAGGCGGATGGTCGGTCGGGAATGGGGTAACCGCTCAGCGCACCCCATGTATCGCTGTCCGATCGGATGAGCGACGTTGCGGTCTCGGAACTCGAGAGGAGATCGCAGATGGCATCACGACGGATCGCCGCATCTGGCCCGTCGGCTCCGCTCCGGGTGCGGCTGTCGAGTGGAATCGAGCTCGAGTGGGCGGAAGCGCCTCGGGGAGACGCACTCCGCGATCTCGTCGAGGCCCTGTCGTGATGCGCCCGGTCGAAGACGTGCCGGTCCATCTCTGTCGCGAGCCCGTCGACTTCCGTAAGGCGATCAACGGCCTTTCGATCCTGGTGGCCGACGAGTTCGAACTCGACCCGTTCTCGTCCCACGTCTTTGCCTTCTGCAACCGCAGGCGCAACCGCAAGCGCGATCAGGTGAAGCTGCTCGTATGGGAGCGCAACGGCTTCGTGATGTGGCAGAAGCGACTCGAGAAGGATCGCTTCGCGTGGCCTCAGTCGCCCGAGCAAGAACTCATCGAAGTGACGGGCCGAGAGCTCAACTGGCTACTCGACGGGATCGACGTTTTCGGCAACAAGCCTCACGGGGAACTGCACTATTCGCGAGTGATGTAGCGCGAGTGATGTAGTCAGAAGAGTGGAGGAGATGTCGCATCGCTGTTAGTTTCTCGTCGTGAGCGAGAGCTTATCTCTTCCGGATGACACCGATCGCCTCCAGGCTCTTTTGAGGGAGCGCGACGCGCGGCGGGAAGCCGTCGACGAGCGAGACACCGAGATCCGACCGCTTCGCGAGTATGTGCGGCTGCTGAAGAGCGAGCGGTTCGGATCGAGCAGCGAACGAAGTCACCGCAGTCAGCTCGGCCTGTTCAACGAGGCCGAAGTGCTCGCCGAGACGCTTGCCGAGACCGACCCCACGGCCCCGGGGATCACCGTCGCCGAACACACGCGCAAGCCGCGGGGCCGCAAGCCCCTGCCGGCGTGGATGCCGCGCGAAGAGATCCTGCACGATCTGGAATAACACGAGAAGTTCTGCGGCCACGACGGACACCCGCTCGTCGAGATCGGCCGCGAGACCTCGGAACAAGTCGAGTTCATCCCGGCCAGTTCGCGTGTTCTGTCCCACGTCCGCCCCAAGTACGGCTGCCCGCACTGCAAGACCGGCGTCGAGATCGCGCCGCTCCCCCCTCAGCCGGTCCCGAAGAGCATCGCTTCGCCTTCCCTGCTGGCCTACGTCGCCGTCTCGAAGTACGCCGACGCGCTCCCGCTCTACCGGCAGGAGGGCATGCTCGAGCGGATCGGGCTCGATGTCTCGCGGGCCACGCTGGCTTCCTGGATGATCAAGGCGGGCGAACTCGTACAGCCGCTCGTCAACTTGCTGCGCGAGCAGATGCTCGACAGCGGCTTCGTGCAGTGCGACGAGAGCCGCTACCAGGTGCTGAAGGAGCCGGGCAAGGCCGCCGAGAGCCAGTCCTACATCTGGGTACAGCGGGCCGTGGTCGAAGACCACCCTCTCGTGCTCTACGAGTACGATCCGAGCCGTTCGGCCGAGGTGCCCAAGCGCATCTTCGCCGGATACGAGGGGTTGCTGCAGACCGACGGCTACAAGGGTTACGACGCCCTGGGGCGTGAGCCCGGCGTCGTCCATCTCGGATGCTGGGCCCATGCGCGACGCAAGTTCACCGACGCCCTCGAGGTGGGCGGGAAGAACCGGAAGAAGGGGACGAAGCGGTCGACCAGGCAGAGCAAGGCCGAGGTCGGTCTGCGTTTCATCCAAAAACTCTACGAGATCGAGCGTCGTGCGCGTGACCAGACGCCGTCCGAGCGGCTCGCGATGCGCCAGGACCGATCGCTGCCCGTGCTCCGCGATCTGCGCACCTGGCTCGACGAAGCCCTCGAGATCGTCGTGCCGCAGAGCCTCACGGGCAAGGCGATCGCCTACCTCGACGGCCAGTGGCCCAAGCTCGCGCGCGTGTTCGACCATGGCCACGTCCCGATCGACACGAACGCCGTCGAGAACGCCATCCGATCCTTCGCGGTCGGCCGCAAGAACTGGTTGTTCGCCGATACCGTCGCAGGGGCTGAGGCCAGTGCCAACCTCTACAGCCTGATCGAGACCGCCAAGGCAAACGGCATCGAACCCTGGAGCTATCTCCAGAAGGTTTTCGAAAAACTGCCGGCGGCTACATCCATCGAACATGTCGAGGCGTTGCTACCCCGAGCGCTGATGATCGACAAGGATGGGGTTCGCTGAGCGGTTACGATTCTTCGTACGGGAGGCGATCGACGATTGCGTGAGCTGCCATACTAGTTTGGCGTCGCCACACGATGCTCCCATCTCCAAGGGGTTCGTTGATCAGGTCGCCTTCTCCGGATTCGTGCCTCGCGGTCGCGTACGCATCGCGCTCGCGACTCGCCAGTTCGACGAAGCCCTCGCCCTCGCAGAGATGGCACTGAAAGATCCTTCCACGCCGCCCCACGCCTTGACGCATTGGTTATCGACTATCTGACCACGGCCGTTCGGGTCACACGAGACCTCGAGCGGATCGGTCCGACCCTCCAGGCGCTCGAAGCGCGCCCGGATGTCTGGTCACAGTTTCGGACGGATCTCGGCGTATGGCGTACCACGATCGACCGCGCGATTCGTCGCCCACCCGAAGTGAGTCTCGCAGCTGCACGAGCCCTCATCGAGGAAGGGCGAAGTCTGGCGCGCCTTCCCTCGGATCGCACCGGTCGGATGCATGCGTTGCTCGCCTCGCGCGTCTTGTTCGACTGGCTTGCAGCGCACGGCGATGACGAGCCCGAAGCGCCGGAGGCGTACTACGAACTCGGCGTGGCCGAACTCGCGATCGGGCGAGACTACTGGCATTCGAAGAGTGGTCTTCACCTAGAGCGCGCGATTCGTCTTGCGCCTCACACAGCGACCGCTCACGCGGCCTTCGCAAGACTCGAGCAAGAGATCATATTCGGGTTCACCGGGTCGAGCGGTACCCATGTGCCCGCGGATGAACGTGCGCGACTCGATAGTCTGCAGACGCTCGCTACTCCCACAGGCCCGTGAAGGAGGTGCGCGGAGCGTCCAGACGTCGGCGTCGCGCTGGCTTGCGGCGGACTCATTGCGGTTGGGCTCAGCGGCTGCGAATGCGAATCCGACCGTACCGTCGTGCCTTGGACCTACGATGAGTCAGACTGGCAAGCCCAACATAACGAGTCCAGTCTCAAGGTTGGGGTCTTGGCATGAACCTCATGCCGCTTCACTCTTATCCTGCCCCACACCTGCCGGAGACGCCTCGGGCTGGTTCGAGCTAGATCCGCTCGATGATGGTGACGTTGGCCTGGCCGCCGCCTTCACACATCGTTTGAAGGCCGTAGCGCGCGCCCGTCCGCTCCAGCTCGTTGAGCAGCGTGGTCATCAAACGGGTGCCGGTGGCGCCGATCGGGTGGCCAAGCGCCATGGCGCCGCCATTGACGTTGACCTTCGAAAGATCCCAATCGAGCTCTTTCTGCCAGGCGAGTACGACGGACGCCATCGCCTCGTTGATCTCCACTAGATCAATCTGTTCCTTCTTCAATCCGGCCTTGGTCAGCGCCCGCTTCGTCGCGGGAATCGGCGCCGAGAGCATCAGGACTGGATCGTCGGCGAGGACGGAGATGTGGTGGATGCGGGCTCGCGGAACCAGATCGTGCTGCTTCAGGGCTCGATCGGACGCAATCAGCATCGCGGAGGAGGCGTCTGCAATCTGGCTGGCCAGAGCGGCAGTGTGTCGACCGCCCGGAAGGAGCGTCTGCAGAGCCTTGAGATTTTCGCGCGTCGAGGTGCGCATGCCCTCATCGTTCTCAACGCCCGCGATCGGCAGGATCTCGTTCGTGAATCGACCTTCCCGGGTAGCGATCATCGCGCGCGCATGACTCTCGAGAGAGAGGCTCTCCATGTCGTCGCGAGAGATGTCCCACCTTTTCGCGATCATGTCGGCGCCGCGAAACTGAGAGATCTCCTGCGTCCCGAAACGGCTGATCCAGCCCTCTGATCCCGAGAATGGGTCATCGATTCCGAGGCTTGTCGCACAAGTCATTGCTGAAGAAATCGGGATCTGCGTCATGTTCTGTACGCCGCCCGCGATCACGATGTCTGCTGTTTCGCTCGAGACGGCCTGGGCGGCGAAATGAACGGCCTGTTGCGAAGAGCCGCATTGCCGATCGATCGTGACGCCCGGAACGTGAGTCGGGAGCCCCGCCGCCAGCCAGCAGGTACGCGCGATATCGCCTGCTTGTGAGCCGATCGTGTCGCAACACCCGAAGATCACGTCGTCCACGACTCCGGGGTCGAAATCGTTCCTCGCAACCAGACCTTTTAGGACATGGGCGCCCAGATCGGCTGAGTGGATACTGCCGAGGCCCCCCCCGCGCTTGCCAACCGGCGTCCGTACGCCATCGACGATATATGCGTCAGTCATGTCTTCTCCTCTGTCCCTTGCCCAGGGCAGCGATCACTGTTCTCGACTGTTCTCGACATAGCTGCAGAGCGTTGGTGCAGGGAAAGCTATGCATCGAAGTACGGGGAGTGCGCTGCACGCGATTCCGCCACGCCTGCGTGGGCTGGCGTAACGTCTGTTTTCATCCCTTCGGTGAGCCGACCGTGGGCGTCGTCCCAGGATCGAAGCAGATGTACATGGCGGTGTGGCGATGCATCCGAAGCGTGCGGATGAGTCAGGTTTCTAGCCTGGGGCCCCTGCACGTACCGCTTCACATCGCGGACAGCGGCCATGCGCAAGCTTCGCCGACCCGGAATTCGCGAGGTACCCGTCGACGAGCCGCCAGAAGGCAGGATCGTTCCGTACCTCGCGGCACACCGAGCACACCGGTACCAGGACCCTGAGGATTTGGACCTCGGCGAATAGCCGGAGCGCGAATCGAACGAGTAGAGCCCCAAGGCACAAGCAACCGAACCCCACCGCGCCCAGCCAAAGTATCGACGCCTCCTCGTCGTTGGCGGTCGCGACCGTGTCGCGATTCGTGCGTGCGCGGGCGGCCCGAAGCAAGGAACGCGCCGCAACCTCCATGTCAGAATGGTCAGAATGATCGCCCGCTCGTGCATCGCGGTCAGTCGCGCCGTCGGCGCGCGTACGCAGACTCGTCGACGCAATGAGCGCGCTCACTGAGCTGCCGACGTCATCGGGTTCGGATGCGTCATGATCGGCAGCCAAGGCAAGCACCCGCTCCAAACGATCTTCGATGGACGTCGATTCTGCCTGGACCCCTCCGTTCTCTGGACGATCTGCGAGCGCTGCGACCAGCTCCCGTGCAGCTCGTTCGAGAGGCAAGTCTTCGGCGATGATTCGCTCTATGTCATGCGAAAGAACGGAGATTCGATATGCACTGGAGGCTGCTGTCATCACCGACAGGCTGACGAGAGTGAAGAGTGTGAAGATGATCGCGTTGCGACGTTCCATAGCGGTCCTAGTCGTGCAGAGACGTTCTGGGGCGCTTTTCTCGACGGCTCGGTGTTGTGACGTGCTGCGGTTTTGACGATCGTCCGGTCGGCTGCCAGGCACTTGATCGATGAGTTCCGAGCCTGCGTCACCTCGATGAGGCACTTCAGCTTGGCGGTGTCGCGGACGATCGAACTATCTCCGACGTGGTGGCTTGAGTCGCTCCATTTCGGGCGCGACCCGCGTGGCCGCGAACCGCCCGGGGTCGGGCGGCACGCAGATCAAGAATCGCTCGTCGGAACCTCCCCATCCGCGAGAGTAGCTCTCGACTCGTTCGGCGGAACGGGATGCAGCGTATCCACATTCCGCCACGACCGTCGTAGCGCCGTTCCTGGGGTTCGTGCACACGACGTGGACAACGATTCCAAGCTCAGACGCGAGGTTCTGCGCGAGCTCGAGGCACAATCTGTCGGAAGGCACTGTCGCAGAGAGCGCGAATCCCTGGTGAGGGGTGTGGACACCGCTGATCGCTGCCACCGTCGATCCCTCATCGGCGCTCGCGATCCCGGGCAGGATCAACAATCCGACCGTTAGACCCAATGACGACCAACTTCGGAACATGCGAACTCCTCCTGAATCAAGGCTTCCAGAATCGCGGAAGCAGTAGCGCGACGACCGCAAAGAACTCGAGCCGTCCCAACCACATGAGAAATACCATCACGATCTTCTGCCAGCCCGCGAAAAACGCAAAGTTCTCGGTTGGCCCGACCGCGGACAGCCCAGGTCCGATATTCGAGACGGTGGCGAGAGAAGCCGTCGCGGCCGTCACGATGTCCGTGTCGCCGACAGCGAGCAGGAGCGCGCCCCCTCCCCAACCCAACGTCCAGAGTAGGAGCAGCGAAGTGACTGCGCGCGCAGACGACTCCGGCACCACCTGATCACCGACGGTCGCGGCGATGATGGCATTGGGACTGAACGTGAGACGGACTTCGCGAAGTGCGACCTTTGCTCCGATCAGGAGTCGGATGACTTTCGCGCCGCCCGCGGTCGATCCGGCACAGCCGCCGACGAACATGGTCGAAACGAGGGTTGCATGTGCGAAGCCTGGCCAGCCTGCGAAATCCGCGGTCGCGAATCCGGTCGTCGTCAGAAGAGAGACCACCTGGAACGCGGCATCGAATAGCGCGTGCGCCGGTTCTGAATCCAGGCCAGCAAAATAGATGTCGGCACCCACGACGAGGGTCGAAGCCGCTGCGATCAAGACGTAGACGCGGAGCTCCGTATCGTGGAAGAATGCCGATACGTCATTGCGCGCGAGTGCGTAGTAGAGCGAAAAGTTCACACCCGCGGCCAACATGAAGATGAGCACGACCGACTGAAGGGGAATCGAGAAATGAGCGATCGAATCGACGTAGGGGGAGAAGCCGCCGGTCGAGACCGTCGAGAACGTGTGAGTGACAGCGTCGAAAAGGCTCGCGCCAAAGAGGAGCATCAGGATCATCTGGGTTCCGGAGAGCGCCAGATAGATTCGAAACAGGGCGAGCGCCGTCTCCCGAACGCGCGTATGCAGAATCTCCGCTTTCGGCCCAGGAACTTCGAGCTTGAAGAGGAAGCGCGCCCCAGGGCCCAGCTCGGACAAGAGCGCCACGAAAAGGACGACGATGCCGATTCCGCCCAGCCACTGCGTCATGCTGCGCCAAACGAGAATTCCACGGGGAAGGGTCTCGATGTTCAGCAGGATCGACGCGCCTGTGGTCGTGAAACCAGACGCGGACTCGAAGAGCGCGTCGACCAGGTGTTCGATCGCGCCGCTCGCCAGATATGGAACGGCTCCGACGAGCGAGGCGAGAAGCCACGAGAAGACGACGACGAGTACGCCTTCTCGACGATAGAGCTCGCCCTCGTCGCTGCCGAAGAAACGCAGAATGGCGCCAAGAATCGCCGCGGTCGCGGACCCTGAGAGCAGGCCGAGAACGCCGCGATCGTCGAAGGGCGCGAGGCACCAGAACACCGGAAAGAGCTGAGCCACTGCCAACGAGTACAGCACGAGTCCGAGAATTCGGATGACTCTGGAGACGTTCATCCGGTGGCTACTCCGCCTCGGGTCCCGGGAAGAGGAGCTGCGCCATTGCGAGCTCGTTCTCGCGAACGAAGAGGATCACCGCGTCTCCGGGATGAAGCTCGTCACGGCCGGTCGGGATGATCGCCTTCCCGTCGCGCAGGATTGCGGCCACGATGATGCCTCTCGGCGTTTCCAGGCTGTCCAATCGTGCCCCGGCCGCGGGGCTCTGCGCGAACACCTCCTTGTGCACGAATTTCGCAGCGCCGTTCTCAAAGGACACGATGTGAGGCTCGTAGCCGTTCTCGATGTAGATCTGGATCCGCTCGGCTGCGATCGCGCGCGGGGAAACGACATCGACGACTGCGACCTTCTTCCAGAGCGTCGATGTTTCACTCTTTTGCACGAGTGCGGTCAGGTGTTCGACGCCGAGCTCCTGAGCCAGAAGGCAGGCCATGAGATTGGTCTCGTCGTTTCCTGTAAGTGCGATGAAGGCTTCTGCCTTCCCGAGCCCCTCCGAAGCGAGGATCGCGGCGTCCGTGGCGTCGGCGTGGAGTACGTCGATGCGTGGGAAGCGAGCGGCGAGTTGCTCGGCGCGCTGGCGCTCACGCTCGATCACCTTGATTCGACCGACTTGGCCGTCGAGGTGTTCGATGACTGCTTCGGCCGTCGATCCGCCGCCGGCGATCGCGACGAGATTTCGCCGCTCCGAGTGTTGACTGACGGAGCGCTCGAACTCGCCGATCGCCTCGGGCGTTCCGATCACCAGTGCGTCATCGCCGATGTTTGCTCTGTCTCTGCCCGTCGGTACCACGACGCTTCCGTCGGAGACGAAGGCAAGGACCAGGCATCCAGGTGGGAGACGAGTCTCCGAGAGAGGGGCTCGCTCGAGAGCTGAACCGGCCTCGATCGCGGTGCGACGTACCTGTAGCGCGCCGCCGGCGAGGTACTCGATTTCGAGCGTGTTGTAACCGAGGACGTGATTCAGGATCCGCGTCGTCGTGAGGAGCTGCGTCGAAAGAAGGAGGTCGGCTCGAAAAGCGCGTTCGTATGTTCTGCCGAATTGCGTGACGTCCGCGAACGTCTTCACGCGCACTACGGTTCGTGGTGCGCCGACAGTCTTGGCGAGCAACGAAGCTGCCAGGTTGGCGTCGTCCGAGGAGCTTGCAGCGATGAAGAGGTCACAATTCGCGACGCCCGCAGCCTCTAGCGTCGGGACGTGACTACCGCTTCCGAGCACGAAGCCCACGTCGAGCTGATCCTCGATCGCGGCCTGTTTGTGATGGTCATGATCCACGACCGTCACCGCGTGGCCTTCTGACGAAAGGCCACGCGCAAGAAATCGGCCGACCTCGCCGGCGCCCATGATTACGAACTTGCGAGGATCCATGGGTATGCCGCTCGTCCGGGTGCAGATGGGGATGTCGTTTCCGTGATCGGAACGCTTCGAAGACACGTTTCGGAGCCTACATCCACCGAATCGTGCCACCAGTTCTTACCGGCCTTCACGGGTTCGAGTCGAGAGGCAGGATACGGCGTTCAGAGTAGTGCAGCAGTATTTCGGTGGGGCCTGGTGGTCGATGATCAGTCGATGATCAGACCACGTCGCTCTAGACCGGGGTTGCCCAACCCAGCTCGAGCCTTGCTAGCGCCTGGCGGCCTTGGTCAAAGTGTGGTCGGACGCCATCTCCTCCTTGCGAGGTATTCTAACGAGCGCCTCCCAAGAATCGGGTACGTATCGGCTTGCCCTCATGGTGAGACTGATCGACGTGAGGTCCCAACTCGGGCTCGTGACGAGAAGCTGGCATTCGACTCACACATCGCCTGAGTCGAACGCGGAGGTCCAGTCGAACTCCGGCGCTGGTGTTTCGAGGATCGCTCCAGGCGATGGCGAGCCGACAACTGGGATGCTCGCCAGTTCACTTCCGCAGGCCGAGGAGGTCAGCAATGCGACAGAGCCAGCATGAGGATCGGCATTGTCGATGCAAAGCGGTTCGCAATCGACTGCTGACGTGCTGATCTCGAGTGATTGGAGATCCGATTCGGGCTGTGCGGTGGAGCCTGTCTTGTCCCTTCGCCGTCGATTGCGTTGATTGAACGAAAGTTGGGGCCACGTCCGAGAATCCTGCGCGATGAGCACCTTTTGCGAGTTTCGTCTCCTGGCCCCCCTGGGCGAGCCTGCGGCCCGCTGCGTTCCGCTTGCAGACCGCACTCTCAGAGGCCACCTCGCATGGCTGATCTTGCATTCACCCCGAACGCGACCCCGTCATCCTGTCGCGACTCGTCGAACCTTCGGATTCTTCTGCCCGAAGCTCGCCTACTGCTGTTGGTACGCGTGTGCTTGCGAGCTACGCGTGAGATGTCTCGTTCAAGCCGGCTGTCGTACCCCGACGTCGTGTGGCGTGTGGGTGCGCGGACGACGCGACCATCGAGTCCATCCCCAGGATCTCGAGGTCCGCGTCGCCGAGCTCGTCGGACATGGCGTCGAGACGGCTGAGAAACGTGTGGTCCGTCAGATGGGCCTTCTCGAGGTCGACGACGACTCGTCGCACCCCCGGATCGACTTCGCGGAGAATCTTTCGAACCGCGAGGAGGCTAGTGAAGGCTGCCACGCCCTCGATCCCGATTCGGACCTCCTCGGGGCTCGTGTTCTCCGTGACGACCTTGGAAGTGACGAGTCGCATCGGCGAGATGCCCCGACTCCAGTGGAGCATGACCTTGAGGAGCAAGCCGACTCCTACCCCGATCAGGAGGTCCGTTGCGAGTGTGACCACGAACGTCGTCAGAAAGAGCCCGAGCTGGTCGTTACCGATGCTACGCGCGTGCATGAACTCACTGGGTGATGCGAGGCGCGCGCCGGTGTAGACGAGCATTGCTGCAAGGGCGGCCAGGGGAATCATCTGGAGGAGACCCGGCAATAGCACCACGAATGCCAGCAGGAAGACACCGTGGGAGAAATTCGACCATCGGGATTGCGCGCCGGCGTCCACGTTCGCCTTGCTTCGGACGATTTCGGAGATCATCGGAAGACCGCCGATCATCGCGCAGATGAGGTTACCGACCCCTACGCCGAGCAGATCGCGGTTCAGGTCGGACGGGTTCTTCTTCGGGTCCATCGAGTCGACCGCCAATACGCTCAGTATCGATTCGATCATGCCTACGAGGGCGAACATGATCACGTACTTGATCGACGTCATGGTCATGATCACGGAGAAGTCAGGGAAATTGATGGCATCTACCAGGGAGCCCGGTAGAGACACGAGGTACTCGGGACCGACGGCGAAGTTGCTGCCCATGAACGCGTACTCGTGCGGGTGCGCGAAGTCGAACATCAGGTCGAGCGGGATGGCGACCAGAAGGACGATGAGGGGGGCCGGGATCGCGCGCGCCCACTGCGCCCGCATGAGCGGCCAGGCGAAGAGGATCGCGAGCGACAGGGCCCCGATGAGAAGAATCTCGGGATTGGCATTCAGAACGCTGTGCGGGATTTCCCCGAGCAGTTCGAGCGGTTCGCCGCCCTCGGGCGCCACGCCGACCATGGTGTGGACCTGCTTCGAGATGATGATCACGCCGATCGCGGCGAGCATGCCGTGGACGACCGATGGTGACATCGCGATGCCGACGGTCGCCGTGCGGAAGAGCGCGAAGGCGATCTGAATCACCGCGGCCGCGGCGCCGACGGCGAGCGCACGTTTGTACCCGAGCACAGGATCGCCTTGTCCCAGCTCCTGGACCGCGCCGAGCGCGATGACGATCAGACCGGCGGCCGGTCCCTTGATCGTGAGCTCGGCGCTTCCCATGAAAGAAACGAGAGCTCCGCCCACGATTGCGGTCAGGACACCCGCGATCGGCGGGAATCCGCTGGCCATCGCGATGCCGAGGCACAAAGGGAGCGCGATCAGAAAGACGAGAAATCCCGACCGAACGTCCTGAATGGTCGGCGTCGGGAATCCCCCTGCGCGTCCGTTGGCTTGCACTCGAGAATCCTCCGAAAATGGCCCGTGCCGTGCACCGAGCGGCTGGTAGAGCGAACGGCGGGACTATCGACCGATCAGATGGGGCTGCGGTGTACCCAACATGAACTCGGTGAAAGATTCGTGGAGGGCACGGATTCCCGTGCGTGACCGAAGATTCCAGGAGTCAGAAGAAGATCTGCGTCTGCACGAGCGCTGCGTGTCGGTCCCTCCGATCGATTCCTTGCGGACCCGCCGTATCGAATCGGTAGGCGAGGGTGAGCTTGAGGTGGTGGCCGAACGACGTGGATCCCGAACGAGCGTACGCCGTAAGAAAGGCTTCGTAGCTCTGCTGGTCAGGTCCGTCCGAGAGCCAGCCTGCGCGTCCGCCGACTTCCAGCGTTCGCGGGACGACGAAGATGCCCGCCTGGCCGTAGGCTCCAAACGCGTTCGCCACTCGCGGCGAGCCGTGCGCTGACCGCCAGAAACCCTCGGCCCGTAGACTCGTGGGACCCCACATCACCGCGACGTCTGCGGCCAAGTTGCCCAACTGCTCGTGTGACGTCGTTCCGGCGGCGGTCTTGACCGCCCTCCAGGAAAACGCGCCTCCCAGCCCGATGGTTGCCCCGAGGGGGTTCTGGCGTGAAAGTGACGGCGCCTGGTCGTAGGGGACGACCTCGCCGAACCTGAATTCGGTCCGAGCGATCGCGGACGGGGAATCGCGATTTCCGTTGCGATCGTTGACGGTCGCCCCGTTCACGATCGCGAGGTCATAGTGGAACCGTTTGCTGCGGAGATCGCCGGACAGCATCAGGCCGGTATCCCGGCCAAGACCGAATCGGTCGATGACCAGACCGCGGGAGGGCAGCTCGAGGTTGGTCAGTGGCGTGATGAACGCGCGGGAATAGGGTGTTCGGAACTGTCCGATCCGAAGGCGAGCCGCCTCGGTGAAGCGCCACTCTGCAAAGAGATCGAGAAGGCGGGTGCTGCTCCCGGCGAACTCAACCTGTCCGAAGAACCCGAGCCGATGATCGAGCAAGTGGCCGTTCGTGAAGAGTCGGCCGACCGGAATCGAGAAGTCGACGTCGGTCTCGTCGCTCACACGCGTGAGGGACTGTGCGCGAGCCCATGCATAACCGTGCAGGTCGATTTGCGCGCCTTCGCTCTCGACGACCAGGCCCGTCGTGGGCCCGAATCGTACGACGGCAGCCTCGCGGTTTGGCTGCGTGTCCGACGCGTGCGCGCCCAGCGCATTCAACGCGAGTACCAGTGCGCAGATCGGGCGCTGGCCCATCTTCCATCGCGTTCCGAACGTCGCGCGCACATGCCTCATCTCCATTCTCCTCCAGCCGGTAGGCAAGTCCGCACGCGATCGTGCGATCGAGCGCGAGCGCAGAGTGTCCACGCTTCGAGCGCTGCTGCACCGCGCTAGCGCTCCGATGCTCGGCGGCACCCGTGAAGAGAGCGTTTCTACGAGATGAATCTTGGTTCACGTCCTGGTGCGTGGTCCTCTGCGGCCCTCCGATCGCGGGGTCCGCTGCCTGCTTGGAGCGCGAGCCCGGGGCGTCAGGATTCGACCGCTAGCCCGATCTGATCGGAGTGGTCAGTAGTCAGTAGTCAGTCGGGCGGAGATGAATCGCATTGGATCCCTGACGCCTCCATTGGTGTATGCAATTGGTGTATGCATCCCACGTCGATTGGCGATTGACAAGGGTCGACCCACGCGTCGTGAGGACGTCCGCGGACGAATCCGCATCGGCCGATGGGCGATCGCTGAACGCGAGATGAACTCGGTGTCAGAATCGACCGAATCGTAGGACTCGTGGATCGATTGGATCGATCTGCCGAGATGAACCGCGAATCTGGTCGACTCGAGAGTGTCGATTCGAGACGCCGCACAGAGCGCTTTCCGCGCATGGAGTTCGCATTGTCGATGGCGCGAGTCCACGAATGAGGCAATCGGCGCCCAAAGTTTCGGCACCATGCGCGACTCGCGACGCGAGTCGCGACGAGAGTTGGCTCGCGGTTGGCACGGGATCTGCTGTAGAGGGGGACAACATGGAGGAGATCGACGATGCCCCGCCTCACTCGCCGGCTCGCAGTTGCCGCCTTTTGTGCGTTGGTGATCACGTCTGGAAGCGGCGTTGCACGAAGCTATTCGGGCAATCGCGCGGACGTCGTCGCGGCTTCGCAACCGGATCTGACGAGGCTCGACTTCCTGAGTCGAATCCTCGACCCGACGACCGCCTGTTCAAATCGCATTGAGATTGAATTGGCTCGACGGGCGATTCAGCGGGGTGATCGGGAGACGGCCCTCGTTCATCTGAGATCGGCACGCCGGCTGTTTTCTACGTGTCGATCGGGCGGCGGAAGACAGGGAGCGAACTAGATCCTCCGCAGCCGCCAGCACTCATTCGAATCTTGCAGAGGCTGCCTTCCCCTGGGAGGGATGGGTAGAAAGGCAGCCTCTGCGTTCCGCCCAAGCATCAGTCGGCGCGGTCGGATGGCAGTTCGGATTCAGGCTAGCGACTCGAATCGTTCTTGATGCGAGCGATCGTCGCTTCGAGATCACCGATCTCGTCCCGAACCCTGCCGCGCTCCACGACGCCCATCTTGTGACCGGTCAGGTGACGGCGCAGCGAAGCAAGTCGAACCTGATGCTCGTGCAGGCTCTGTGACGGCGAGCGCCGCGCGCCTGCGAATCGACTGCCCAGCGCGGCGTTGAGGGTTGCGACCTCGACGGTTTCTCCAGATTCGAGTGCGGCGATGACCCCGTCCAAGCGATCGAGCTCCTCTCGCATCGTCTCTCGAGCGTGCATGCCCATCTTCGGACCAACGACGAGACGTCTCTCGATCGAAGTACGCCGAGCCGATACGCGCTCCAGCAGCGACGGCTGATCCGCGCCAACGTGTCGATCGCCCATCAGGGTGGCCAGTCGGTCCGCGTCGATAGATCCCCCGCGCTCGAGGAGGATGATCTCGCGCTCCACCGCGCGCAACTGCTCGTGGAGCTTCGCCCGGGTAGATGTCCCGCCTTTGATAGGCGTGTGGTGGATCCGTTCGGAGAGGTCGGTTGCTCGCGCTTCGAGCCGCGAAATGGCTCCTTCCTCGTCCGATGCCGCCGAGAGTGTCGGAGTGGCGACAACGAAGGCGACCGTGACGGCGATTCCTGCTGCGAGGCCTCGGTTGATCCTGGGCATTTCGTACTTCCTTGTCCTATCTGGCTCGTCAATTCATGAACGGTCCCATGTTCGGTCAGTCGAGTGAGACGCAGCTGAACCCAACGTGAAGATCCTGTAAGAAATCGCCGACGTGTCTGTATCTCCCTCATGCACGCACGAGCACACGCCGAAACGCCTTATGTCGTCTCCGAACCCCGTGGCTTCAGTTCACCCTCAATAATCGCGGCCCCGATCCCACAGCCATCTGGAGGCATCATGTTTCGCAACCCGGCACCTCGATCCCGGCGCTCTCGAGCACTTCTTCGCGGCATTGATTCGCCGAGCAGGGGGCTCACTGTGCTTCTCACGCTCCTCGCGCAAATTCTGGGGGCGTCACCGGGCGCCGCAGGGGACGCTCGAGACCCACTTCTCGAGAAGGCCGACTGGCAGCGCCGCTATTACGCCTTGCGCGTGCACGAGGCTCGACTCGTCAAGACCATCGAGCTCGCGACCAAGGAATATGCCGATGCGAATCGGCGTAACTACCGTCGGAGCGGTGTGCGACATTTTCACCGCACCAATGCGAATGAGGCCAAGGTGGAGCTCGCGAACCACCGCGAGCGAATCGACCTGTTTCGCGAGCAGCTTCGCGCCTCAGGCGGATCGATCCACTGGCTGGACGAAATCGACGAAATGCCCGTCGACGCCCCCCGCCTGGAAGGGCTTGGCGAATATCGTCGCGGAGGGCGGTTCGGGGGGGAGGGGGCATATTCAGTCGAGCCTCGGCCTGACGCTCTCGGATCCGACCCGGACGACGGTCGGAATCCGCGCTTCCTGCGAAACGAAGATGGCTCCGATTTTCGTCTGGAGCGATCCGAATCCCGGTATGACTTCGACGAATGGCGCGCGGACCGCGAGCAGTACGAGGGCGAACGTGCCCCCGAACGGCAGTTGAGGCGGAACGACTACTAACCCGGCTGTCGAGTCCCACGGCTTCGGGACGGCTACCTAGCTCGACAGCTCAGCGCTGAATCGCACCGACAGATAGACGGCGTAGAACAGGAGCAGAATCGCGCCTTGAACCCGTCCGAGAGGCCTCGCAGACCGCATGTCGACGGCGAGCATGCCCGAGAGGGCGACGAACGCGAAGAGATCCAGAGTCGCCAGGCGGGGGAACGCAATGGGCTCGACCATTGCGGTCGAGCCGAGAATGAACATCAAGTTGAACGCGTTGGAGCCGAGGACCGTGCCCATGACCATTGCCGACTCACCCCGCCTCAGCGCGGCGAGCGAAGTGAACAACTCAGGCAGGCTCGTGCCCAGCGCGACGACCGACAAACCGACCAGCTCCTGGGGCCAGTCGAGTGTCGCAGCGAGCGCGACTGCTCCATGCACGAGGACTTCGGCCCCTGCGAACAGGAACGAAAGGCCGGCTGCCGAGAGCGCAGCCGGCTTCCAAGCCGACCTGCGATCCAAGGCCTTCGTGTCTTGCGCGGCGTTTAGCGACCGGTCACCGCGCGAATAGACGACGAACACCACCAGGAGCGCGGCACCGGGGCGTCGGCCGACTGAAGACGCTCCAGCCGCGGCTCCGGCGCCGAGCAAGAACCGTACGGCTACGCTGAAAATGAGCGCACGGCGCTCAACCGAAGACGACTCGGGGCGAAACGATCGCATGATCGCGGCAATACCGAGAACCAGACCTAGATTCGCGATATTGGAACCCAGCACGTTTCCGAAGGCGAGTTCCGTGTGGCCGTTGTACGCAGCAGAGGCGTTGACGGCGAATTCTGGAGCGCTTGTCGCGACGGCGAGCAGCGTCGCTCCCGTCGTCTAGCTGGAGAGACCCAACCGCCGAGCGAGCTGGATCGCGCCCACGATGAAGGCTTCGCCGCCGACCAGGAGAAGTGTGAGGCCGCGAGCGACGGTCACGATATCAAGGCTCACCGCCGACCAGACCCCCTGCCACTTTGCTGAGTTCGATCGGCCGGATCGCGAACGAAGGCAGGCGAAGCCTCGGCGATTGCCTTCAGGCGTTCGAGGCGGTGCAGCTCGTCGGCCGGAACATGCGTACCGCTCGAACCGCTGTAGCCCAGTAGAACATCGTCCCGAAGGGCATCGTAGGCTCGGCGTGCGAGCTCGGTCCCCGGAGCATGATCGATCGTACATTCGAAGTAGAAGTCGCTCTTCGGGGGCCAGTAGTCGCGACCGATAGCCTGATCGGCTCGGCCCATTTCGAAACACCCTGCGGCCAGCTCTTCGTTGGAGCGGTCACGCGATGCGAGCCAGTCCGAGAGAATTCTCGAGGCGATCACGGCGTGGGCGCGTGCCCTCATTCCTGAAGCGCCGCGACCGACCTGTTGGGCGGCAGCAAGTTCCGCGCGTGCGGACGAGAGCGTTTCGGCCGGCGGATGCCGAACCACCTCGTTCAAGGCCTCGATCCATTGGCGCAGATCCGAACGGAAACTCCCGCTCAGTCCGTCATGGTGGGAAAGACGATCGATGGTCTTCGTCACCCGTGCGGGGCTCCGTGCTCCGCGTACTCCGGCGATCAGGTAGTCCAGCGCGATCCCGTCGAGTACGTGGGTCGGCGTCGACGGATCGTCGAGCGCCGCTTCACCGATGGAGAGCGCCTCTTCGATCTGGTAGGTCGCCAGCGCCAATCGCATGCGCTCGCGAGCGTCCAGTCTTTGAAACGGGCGGAGTCTTGCGAATCCCGCCGCCAGGGGCGCTGCGTGTGGCCGTGCTATTTCCAAATGGCAGCTGACACACTCGTCTACTGATTCCCGAACGAAGAATGCCGCGCTCTCGTAGTTCTTTTCGGAAATCGCCTTCCACGCTCGCTGGTAGTCGTCGACGAGTGTTCCTGCGAGGAGCCTGTCGAGAGGATCCGCGGCGTGCTCGAACACGTCCGCGGCTCCGGTTTGCAGATTCTCGAGCTCCTCTTCTGCGGAGGACCGTTCTCTGGCGAACCCGTTTCCATCGATTTCGACCGCAAGAGGCAGAAGCACGCGAATTGCTGCGTAGATACGATCCATGGCCTCCCGCGTCTCGTCCGCCTGCTTGTCTGACACCTCCGAATGGGCCGGGTACGCACAGCCGTTGAACGACACCGTGAAACCGACGAGCGTCAAGACGAGCACGCGCCAAATCCAGCCCTGTCCGACGCCCGAACTCGCGATCACCAACGGCGGCTCAAGCTCGACCCTGCCGGCTCGTCGCAGCGGTGCGCCCATGAATTTTCTAGACCATATACGCGGCTAGAACGAGGACGAAGAGCCCGCCCACGAGGGTGTAGAGCGAGAGCGTGACCGACAAGAGGACGGCGGACTGTTCGCGCTCGAACTCCGCTCGATCCTCGGCCGTCGCGAGCTCATGTGGAGGCGACGCGACGGCGATGAGCAGGGCAGCGACCGTTCCCACGGCCACGAACGGCAGCCAGTAGGTCACCCAGCCCTCAGCGTGAATCGGCGCCAGCCAAGCGCCGCCAGCCCACGCGCAGAGGAAGATCAAACTTCCGAAGGCCCACCGCCTCTGCCTCGTACCGCGCTGATTCGAAAACCTGAGAAGCGCCCAGGACAGCGCGATCGCGACGACCAGTGCCAGTCCTACGTCTGTGAAGAACATTCGACACCTCCTCGCTCGAACCCATTCGCATGATTCGGTGATCACGAGTGTCGGATGCAAGAATGGACAATCGGCGAAGGCTTGATGAACATCTGTTCATGAGGCTCGTTCGCGCGACGATCTGTCGCCCGATCTACGGTCGCCAGGTCGTCTCCGCCTCTGCCGGGGTTGTCGCGGAGCGGAGGATGATCGGGCTCGATCTTCTCCACGCGAGGAACCTGCGCGATTACGATTCGGGTGAGCCCGCCTGGCCCCTTCCGTATCACGTGCCGACGGTCTCCATCCATGACGACACCCGGTCCACGACGCGCTCGCGTACAGAGGGGTCGCTCTTCCTCAGAATCGCCTGAATCGACGTGATCTCTCGATCCAGGCCTTCGAGCTCCGATTCATTCCCGTTCTCGCCGCCTTCTACCGGCGTCAGCCCGGCAAGACGACTCTTCGCGCGCTCGAATGCCATATGGCCGCTTTCGTAGATGTCGTCGGCAATCAAATTTCGGGCGAGTGAGAGATCGTCGTGGATCGCCGGGCGGGATCGGAGACGACCTGCTCGTCAGTGACCGCATTCCTGAACACGCCCGTCAGGGCGACACGGGCGCCTGCTTCGTCATCGGCGACGAGCTTTGATTCCGCTTCGGCGACGGCCGACGAGACCTCGCGGAGATCGACGGAGATCGGCGGAGATGGTCGCTTCCGTTACTCCGGCATCCAACTCTGTGACGTCGGCGTCGCGGAAAGCGCGATGGGTCTCCCGGTAGTCGCTCAGGAGAAAAACGTCGTCCACGGCTGGAACGTAGTAGTGCCGTGGCTCGTCCTCGAACTTGCACGAGAGCTTTCCGTAATCGTACTGCGTGACCGATCGAACCTGCGGCGCGCTCGCCTCTTTGTGTGAGAGCGTTCTCGTTCGGGCGCGCTGCTCGTCGATTTCGCGCGAGATTCTCTCACCTTCGGTCTCCGCGACTTCTCCCGACGCAGAAACCGCTGGACCGAGAGCGATGGCCAGTGCTGCCGTACACGCAACGATCGTTCGGATTGGTCGAATCATCTTGACTGACTCCATGCACCGACGCCGTCCGGCCAGGTGCTCGTCATTTCGATTCGTCGCGGAACCGATGCACCATCTCTCCTCGAGGCCTGTATGACGCGTGAACGGGAGTTCAGCCAGACGGAGCTCCGCGGCCGATGCCTGGGGCAGCGTCGATTCGGATGAACGATTGTTCATCCGCTGGAAACGGCGGGGTCAATCCGGGCGACGATGATGGAAAAACCTGCCGACCGCACGCAACCGAGTGCACGAGAAGACGTAGTGATGGAGGTGATGGACATGCCGCTGATCCGGAGGCCCATTCGAATGGACACGAGATTTCAGAGACGTGAAGCGAGTATCGGCGAAGAGGCGGTCGCGCGACCGCTCCGACACCCAGAGCCGGTGGCGCCCTGTGATCTACTCTCCCGTTCTCGCGCGCGAAGGGCTCGACGAGGAAGGCGAGGCGGGATCGGTCGCGAATTCGGTTTCGATGACCTCGATGAGCGTGTGAGTGGCGAGGCGAGCCCGAACATCCAAGCGTGACTCCCGGCGCGGCGGAGCGTACGACGATGAGTCGAGCGCGAGTTCCCTTCGCTGTATCCTGAGTTCGCCAACGGAATCGACGAGGGACTCCGACCGAAATGAATATCCTGCTCCTAGAAGATGACCAGGTGACCGCCGACTATCTTTCGAAATCGATGGGAGAATCCGGTCATCACGTCGTGCACGCATCGGACGGCTTGGAGGGCCTCAATGAGGCCATGACCGGCGACTTCGACGTGATGATCGTCGATCGTATGGTTCCGTCGCTCGACGGATTGAGTGTGATCGAAGCACTCAGAAAGGCGGGCCGAGAGCTACCCGTCCTGATCCTGAGCGCCCTCGACGCAGTCGATGAGCGGGTGAAGGGTCTGCGATCTGGCGGGGACGACTACATGACGAAGCCGTTCGCCTTTTCCGAGCTGCTTGCGCGCGTCGAGGTCCTCGCGTCCCGCCGACGTTCGGGCGAGAGTCCGACCACGCGACTCGCCATCGGCGATCTTGAATTGGATTTGCTCACCCGAAAGGTCCGGCGGGGGGCGCGGGATATCGACCTCAAACCACGAGAGTTCGCGCTCTTGGAATACCTCATGCGCCACGAGGGGCAGGTCGTCACACGCACGATGCTTCTCGAGTCGGTCTGGGATTTCAACTTCGATCCGAAGACGAATGTGATCGACGTGCACATCAGTCGATTGCGCAAGAAGATCGATCGCGACTCTTCGAGACCGCTTCTCCAGACGGTACGAGGCGTCGGCTACGTGCTCCGGACGAGTGCGAGTTGAACGTTCGAATCCGCACGCGGCTCAGCTTGGCGACCATGGCTTTCGTCGCGGCGACGGCGGCGATCGTGATCGCCGTCGTCTACGTGGCAACCGTGTCGACGCTCAACGAACGCGCGAGCGAGACGGTTCGCGAGGAGCTGAATTCGCTGACGAACCACTGGCGCAAGGGGGGAGTTTCGAGTCTCGCGGGTGAGGTTCAGCGTCGCTCCGAAGAAGCGGGCGGAGACGGGTTCGTCTACCTCTTGGCCAAGGAAGAGCAGACGCCCGTCATCGGAAACATTCGGGAGTGGCCGACTGGGCATCAAACGGGCGAACAGGGGAGTCAGATTCCAGTCACGCATCGCGAGGCAGACGTCTGGCTTCTGAAGCACGTCAGTCTCGAATCGATCCAGTTGGATGACCATCAGCTTCTCGTTGGGCGCGACTTCTCCCATCACGATGAGGCGATTGATACTCTGGGCACTGCCGCGATCGCGGGACTCGGGTTCACGGCGCTGCTCGCGATTGCTGCGGGTCTTTCGGTCGGCCAGCGACTCCTGGGTAGGGTCGAGGGAATGCAGTCCAAGATCGCGAGCATTCTTCGCGGCGCTCGTAATGAGCGTGTCGCTGTCGGTTCCGCTGGTGATGAATTCGACGAACTGGCGACTCACTTCAATCAGTTGCTGGATGAGAATGAGCAGCTGCTCGCGCAGGTTCGCGAGACCACGAACAACATTGCTCACGACCTCCGCACACCGCTTCAGCGGATGAGAAGCCGAATCGAGGGCGCGCTCTCATCCAGCGGCGATCTCGACTCCGAAGCCCCGGTTCTGCACGCACTTTCTGGGGATGTCGATCAGCTGCTCGCGACTTTCAACGGACTGCTGCAGATCGCGAGGGTCGAGGCGGACGAGATTCGCGAGGGAATGGAGCCTACGCCCGTCGGATCAGTGGTCGACGACATCCAGGATCTCTACGATCCACTTGCCGATGAAGTCGACATGAGATTCGAGATCGACATCGAGCCCGACCTACGAGTGATCGTGGACCGTCAATTGCTTTCGCAGGCGATCGCGAACCTCGTCGATAACGCGATAAAATACGCGCGAGAGGGCGGTCTGATCGCCATCCGCGCGCGGCGGAGTGGAGACCGGGTCGTTCTATCCGTCGGCGATCGGGGTCCGGGAGTTCCAGAGGAGGATCGAGCGCACGTCGTCGAGCGATTGGCTCGACTCGACGCTTCGCGGACAGTTCCTGGCTCGGGGCTTGGCCTGAGCTTCGTAGCCGCCGTCGCTCGCCTTCACGGTACGGAGCTTCGGCTCGTCGACAATGGGCCTGGGCTGCGGGCGGAGCTCTCGCTGCCGGCGGCCTCCTGATCAGTTGGAGAGCGGCGCGATGGTTGACCAGCTGTAGAGCGTCGGGGGCCGTCTCCGTGATCGGGCTCCGGCCCATCGAATTTCGACCGAGGGGATTGAGCGACCCGACTGATCCCCTTCTGGTCTGGGCATTCTCGAATGCCGCGCGGAAACTCAACTTTGGGGGTAGGAATGCGGTGTCAGGGTTCGGTTGGGTCGACATGTCCAACGCGGCCGCGCCTCGGTCGAGTGTCGAACGGCAAGCTGGGAGGGCGTCGCGCTCCCGCGATACGAATGACGCGAACCGGGTCGCCTCGCGCGCTCGAGTCGCTCGCGTTCGCGGCGGTCATGCTCTCGGTCATGCTATCCGCCGGGTGCGCGACGTCGCCCGAGCGTAGCTTCCTTGTCGGTAGCTGGACCGCACCGTCGGGAGCCAATCAGAAGGTGACGATTCGGTTGCATCGCGAAATGAAGGGGCGGGGCTCGCTGTCCACGCAACTCGGTCCCGTCGGTGAGCGATTTTCCGGCGAGTACCTGCGCCTCGACGAGACGGTCGAAGACGCTCGCCTGCGACGCATCCACCGGATGTGGGTCTCCGATCATTTCGAGCAGGTCCCCCCGAGTCTCCCCGGTCAGCATCCATGGGGGAGCAGTATCACTCTGGACGGATTTCGACACCACTACGACCGTCACGTCGTTGCGACTCTGCGTGGTGACAGAGGGCACATCATGCGCTGCCGTCTCGAGCTCCTCGACTCGAAACGCGGCTTGCGAGCTGGTGCCCGCGGTGAATGTGATTTGAGTACCGGGGATCGAATTCTCTTCGACGGCCGACGATGACGACACGCGAGCGCCCTGTTCTTCGAGTCGATCGAATCGAAACTCCTCGGAGATCCGCGAGGGCCGCGGGGGATCAGCTCGTGCACGACCAGGAGACCATCATTGCCTCATTCCCATGAACGAGAGGGCGATGCTTCTCGTGACCTCGATTCCGCTGAACGATCCATTCGCGAAGTGGTTCTCCACGCCGCTCATCTATTGCCGGCACAAGGTTCGATCGAGGTCTTCGTCCACCACAACACCCTTCACGCGCTCGCGGGTCACGCGTTTCATGAGGGCGTAAAGCGTGGACAGGAACGGTTCGGCGGGAATCCCTATTTGTCCGAGGTCAGATACGGAGAACTCCTTCGGAGCGGCCGAATCGTTGCGTCGGATCTGGACTGGGTCATCTCGGGCGATGTAGACGCTCCGCCCGAGGAGACGATTGCCGGGTTGTGCTCCCGACTCGAGCTTCGGCGAGCCATGCTCTATCACCCTGTCCGCGAACACTCCGAAGCCGAGCTAGCGTGGACACTCTTCGAGACGGATGCGCTCGTTCGGTTCGACCGCGAGGTCTCCGAATCGAAGCGAACACGTGAGATAGGCGAAACCAATCGTTGGCTTCTCGATGCGTCATGCGACGCCGAGACCATGGACTTCGCCTCGAAATCAGTCGGGCGCCGAAGAGGTGATCGACCCGGCGAGTGGTCCGACGAGGCGTGGGAGCGCGTCACGCTCGCACTTCTCTGGGAAGCGTGTCGACGCGGGGTCGAGAATCATACGACTCGACCTCGACCCGCGTCGACGTATCGGACACCTGTCGAAATGGTTCGCGTCGCGACGGGTCACGACGCCAACCGATACGTCTTCGACGTGCTCATTCGATTCTGTGGGAGCTACCTGGATCAAGGGTATGCCGAATGGTCGTTGCCGAAGCGCGAGGCGGGGATCTACCGATCATTCCTGGCCCTTTTCGGATCCGGGAGCGCGTTCGGAGACGCATGGATGAGCGGCCTGCAGTCCGAGCTCCGGGAGCGCCAGAGATCAGGCGTGTCGGCGGAAGCGTCCATTCTCCGGTCGCTCGACGAGCTGGGCATCGCGGAAGAGGACCGCGAAGAGTACGTGATTCGCACGCTCCTCTCGCTTCGAGGGTGGGCGGGCATGGTGTGGGAGATGGAGAACGCAGCTGCCTGGGTCGTCAAGCCGGCTCCTCCGGGTTCGTTGGTTGGCTATCTGGCTGTTCAGCTCCTCCTCGAGCAACAGGCGGTTGCTCACATTGCGAGGCAATCGTTCGGAAGCGGGGGTTCGATCGGAGAGCTTCTCGCCAGCGTGAGGACGGAGGGGCACGAGGACGCGTCGCGCTCGGCCGAGCGCCACGCGTATCAGATCTTTCGCGTCGGGCAGGCGCTCGGCTGGTCGGCGAGTGCGTTGTCCGAATTGAGCGCCGAGCAATGGTCGGCGCTGGTCTCGGAAGTCGAAGACTTCGACGAGATCGCGCGTCGGCGGACGATGCACGAGGCGTTCGAACGGGGCTACCGAGTTCATGCACTCGATGCTTTTGCCAACCACGCTCGTTCGATCAGCGATTCACGCTCAGACGAGCGCCCGTCTCATCCGTCGTTTCAGATCGTCTGCTGCATCGACGATCGAGAGGAGTCGTTTCGACGCCATCTCGAGGAAATCGACCCGACATGCGAGACGTTCGGCGCCGCGGGCTTCTTCGCCGTTGCGATTCAATACCGGGGCGCGACGGATGGCTTCTACAAACCCTTGTGTCCGGCAGTCATCGAGCCGGATCACTATGTGGAGGAGCATGTCGGCTATTCATTCGAGGGCGTACATCGCGCTCGCTCTGATCTGCGGAGTCGCCTCGGTCGAGCGCAGTACTACTTCCATACACGGAGCCGTACCTTCTTTGGAGGCATCGCGACCGGAATCGTTGGTTCTCTCGCGACCGTCCCGCTCGTCTCGCGAGTCGTGTTTCCGCACCTGACCGCGCGGGTGCGACGTCGGTTCGGCCATCTCCTGCAGCCGCCGATCACACAGCTTCACCTACACCGCCACGAGGATCCGCCCGGTCCTGATGGAGGGCACGTCGGTTTCGTTCGAGACGAGATGGCAGAAGTCGTCACTCGGCTGCTCCAGGACATCGGCCTCACTGCGACGGCGGACTTCTCACGCCTCGTGATCATCTGCGGCCATGGGTCGTCGAGTCTCAATAATCCGCACGAATCGGCCTATTGCTGCGGCGCTTGTGCCGGGAAGCGCGGGGGGCCGAACGCGCGCGCGTTCGCCGAGATGGCGAACGATTTCCGCGTTCGAGTGCTCGTTGCGGAGCGCGGGATCGAGATCCCCGAAGAGACAGTCTTCATCGGCGCGTATCACAACACATGTGACGACTCCGTCGTCTACTTCGATCTGGACCGGCTTCCGTCGTCGCATCGGGATGCGTTCGAAGACACGCGACGGCATGTCGAGGAGGCACGGCGGCGGAACGCTCATGAGCGTTGCCGTCGATTCGGATCGGCCGCGCTGGACCTCGATCTCGAGGGCGCTCTCCGACATGTCGAGGCTCGCTCGCAGGATCTCGCGCAGGCTCGACCCGAGTACAACCACGCGACGAATGCATTGTGTCTCGTCGGGCGTCGGGCCTGGAGTCGAGGGCTATTTCTCGACCGGCGCGCGTTTCTGACTTCGTACGATCCGGCGCAGGACGACGACCAGTCGTCGGTTCTGCTGCGGATTCTCTCGGCCGCGATCCCCGTGTGCGCGGGGATCAGCCTCGAGTACTACTTCTCGTGCGTGGATTTCGTGACCTACGGGTCCGGAAACAAGCTCCCCCACAATTTGATTTCGATGCTGGGCGTGATGGAAGGGGCGTCGAGTGACCTGCGTACCGGGCTCTATCAGCAAATGGTCGAGATCCACGAACCACTCCGACTGCTCTTCGTGATCGAGACGACGCCGGACGTCATGTTGTCGATCATGGATCGCAACGAGGACATCGGACGGCTCTGTCGAGGTGGCTGGATCTAGTTGGCGGTCATCGATCCGAAGTCATCGGTGATACGGGTCTTCCGCGACGGTGCTTTTGAAGCGTACGAGCCGTCGTCCGAGACGTTGCTGGACGCGCCGTCCTCGCTCGAGTGCTACGAGAATTCAAGGGACCACGCGCCCATTCGAGCGGTGCCTTCGGCCGCTCCTCGATTCTGATACCAGCGCGCACAGGCGGGCCGATGTGCCCGCCGCGCGGGCCCCGTCGGGCAGCGGGGCTTTCAGAGCGCGCGAGCCACGAAGCGTGTACGCATGGGCGTCGAACTCGGCAGCGACCCCGCGTTCGTCGAAGGCACGTCGCAGCACCGTCTTCGCCTCGGGTTGCCTCGCGTCGCCGTACGCTGTGACTGAGAAAGGGGAGGGGGCATCGATTCGGGAGCCAGAAGATGCTGCCTGTCCACGCGACCGATGATCAGCCGTCCGCGATGCATGGAAAGAGGCCCCGGCGCCGATGCGGCCCGCGCTGGCGGCGGACCCCCCCCCCCCGCGCCGTCGTCGACCTCCAACACGACGCCTCGGCTCGCGACCCGAATCAGCCCGTGACGACGTTCCGTTTGCCGAGCAGGTTGAGCTTGAAGCGGCGAATCGTATCGGGTTCGATCCGTTCGCCCGTCTCGGACTCGAGGTAGAGCGCGTCCTTCGGACATTGCACGACGCACGCGCCGCAGCGGATGCAGCGATCGTCGTGCGCGAGCACGACTTTTCGGCGGGCTTCGTCCTTCTCGAAGCAGGCTTCGGGACAGACTTCCCAGCATCGAAAGACGCCCTTGCAGGCCTCCTCGTCGAAGGTGATGTGCCACTTGCGCTCTTCGAAGTGGCTGCCGCCCTCGAGGGGGGTGGAGCCGGCGTAGTCGGCGGTCAACAGGCCGGTCAGGAATCCGGGTAGGAGGACGGCCGCGGCGAGTGCCGCGCCGCCGCCACCGGCGGTGATCGTCGCGATGAGAGACGCGGCGATCGAAGTCGTGAGCAGGAGCCCCCGCCGCGCCGGGCCGAACTTGTCATAGAGGGTGAAGACCGCGATCGACATCGCCACCACGAGTGCGAGACACGGCAAGGTCCACCCGGGTGCGAGCCAGGCGGCGATCCCCGCGATCACGAGGGCGGTCGGCGTTGCCCACATCAGCGCCATCTGAAGGCGGTCGCGAAGGGGAAACTCGACGCGTCGCATCCCGGCCGTCTTCGTACCCGTCGCGAGATAGGCGGGGATGTCGCGCATGTCCACGGGACCGAAACGGACCCTCCAGCGACTTCGTCGAAAGACGTCGAGGGCGAGCACCCCGGTGGCGGCGAGCTGAGGGAGGATGACGTCTCGGCGGTCCACCTTCTCCGCGATCCCCGAAGTCTTGAGCGCCGTCACCACCTGGTGCGTCGTCAGGTGTCCACCCGAGGAAGCGCACCACACGTTGATGCCACCCGACGGGGCGATGAGCAACCATGCGTCGATGCCCTGCAGGCTCCGCTCGAGACGGCGCACGGTGAGATCGAAGTTGCACGTCAGCAGCACGGGGCTCGACGCATCGGGCTCTCCGATCGCCCGGAGGCCGGGTTCCGTCGGCCATGGAAAGAGGCGGAACGCCGTCTGCAAGAACTCCCTCGCCGCATCGCCGATCGTTCGAGCGAGGCTCACGGAGCGACCTCGGCGACGATCAGGGCGAGACTGCCGAGCATGAATCGATGCTCGTGACGCGGCGTGAATCCTGCCCGTCGGATCTCCTGCGCGAGATTCGCGATCGGCCGCGAGACTTCCCCGACGAGCAGCCATCCGAGCGCCGACTGTGGCAAGCGCCAAACGCGTTGGGCCCAACGCCGCAGTCCGGGTGGCGCGTGCACTTCGTCCGCCACCACCAGCCGCCCCCCCGTCGCCAGCAGCCGCGTGCATGCAGTCAGCACGAAGGTGCGCTCGTTGGAAGACATGTCCGACAGACACAAGGAGATCACGATTGCGTCGAAATCCGCTTCGGGCAAGCCATCGACCTCGGCCGCGGTCTGCTCGAGCCAGCGCACATCGGTCTCGCCGGCGGGGGAGAGTCGCTGGCGAGCCTGCTCGATCATGTCCGGCGATTGGTCGACGGCCGTGACCCGAGCGCCGCGGGCTACGAGCAGCGCGGTGACGGTTCCGGTCCCGGAGCCGATCTCGAGGACGCGGTCGCCAGGCTCGGCAACCGCCGCCTCGGTGGCAGCCGCATGGAGCTTCGCCACCTGACCGAACGTGATGAGACGCATCCCTGCGTCGTAGCGTTCGGGCGAGCCTTCCAACCAGCGCATGAGGGCGAGTGAACTCATGGGGTGACCATCCGCCGAGTCAGTTGGACGAGGTCGCGCGTAAGATCTTCGGGATCAGGAAACGCGGCTTCGTCGATGAAGTATTGCAGCAGCAACCCATCGATCGCCCCGATCAGGACCGAGGCCTGGGCGGACGCGGACGGTCGGGCTGCGAGGGTTCCGTTCCGCTGCCCTTCGCGGATCACGGCAGCGAGATCACGCCGCGCCGCGCGGAAGAACCCGCCCATCTCACGAGCATCCTCGAGGCGCAGGTCCATCAAGACCCGGCCGAAGGCGGCCCACTCGGGAAACAACGCCGCGCAAGCAGCGGCAAGTCGTTCGATGCGCGCGAGCGGAGTGCCCTCGCCTCCGAGGCACGCGCGAAACAACGCGCGTTCCTGGTCGAGCATCTCGCTCACCATGTCGGCGAGCAGCGCATCCTTGTCGGGGTAGTAGTGGTAGAGGCTGGAGCGCCCCATGCCGGCCGAATCGGCGACGTGGGTGAGGCCGGTACCACGGACGCCGCGCTCCGCGAACACGCGGCGTGCCGCGCTGCGGATTACTCGTCGCTGGCTCGAGGGATCGACGATCTTCGGCATCGGGAAGCTCCCGAACCCCAGCATCGCTTATTTCGACACTGATGTCCATAAAAATGCGACTGGATCGGTCAGTTGCGCCTGCGGCGCTCCTGGCCCCGCGGTGGGCGAACGGGCGGCTTCGCGTCACCGGCTCCGTGAAGTGCGACCAACGCCAGAGCGAGCAGCGCCATGCCCCCGCCGAACCAGAAGGTCGCCGGGGCGCCGAGTCGATCCCAGAGCATCCCCGCGGCCGCGCTCGCGACGAGCGCGGCGAGCCCGGAGAGCAGGTTGAAGAACCCGAACGCCGTGCCGCGGAGCTCGTCCGGTGCGGCGTTCGCGACCATCGTCGCCAGCAGTCCCTGGGTCATCCCCAGGTGCAGACCCCAGAGCCCGATTCCCACTGCGAGCACCGGCCAGCCGTCGCCGATCGCCAGAATCACGTCCGCCGCGATCAAGACAGCGAGGCCTGCGATCAGGACCGCTGCAGGGGGGAGCTTGTCCGACAGCTTCCCGAACGGGTAGGCCGTCGCGGCGTAGGCGGCGTTCATCACGACCAGGACCAGCGGCACAGAGGACAGCGCGAGGCCGGCCTGCTGGGCGCGCAGTACCAGAAAGGCTTCACTGAAACGCGCGAGCGCGAAGGCGGTCCCGATCGCGACGACGGACCAATACGCGCCGGTCAAGCGCGGGATCGCCCGCCAATCGACGGGGTGCCCGGGTTTCGCATCGGTCGTATGTCGAGGCTCTCGCACTCCGATCCAGAGTACGGCCACGGCGAGCCCGGCCGGGATCACGGCGATCCAGAACACGGCGCGAATATCTTCGGCCATGAGCATCATCAGCCCCATCGCGAGCAGCGGACCGATCAGCGCGCCGACCGTGTCCAGCGCCTGTCGCAATCCGTAGGCCGCGCCGCGAACCGCTCGTGGCGTGAGGTCCGCGATCAGCGCATCCCGCGGCGCCCCACGAATCCCCTTGCCTGTACGATCCACGAAGCGGGCGGCGAAGACCATGCCGACGCTGCCGGACAGGGCGAATAGCGGCTTGCTGAGCGCGCCCAGGCCGTAGCCCAGGACCGCGAGCGCCTTGCGGCGACGGAGATAGTCACTCGCGTAGCCCGAGAAGACCTTGACGATCAGCGCGGTTGCCTCGGCGACCCCCTCGATCAGACCGATCGTGAGCGCGCTCGTACCGAAGCTCACCATGAGGAAGACGGGGAGCAGGCTGTGAATCAGCTCCGAGGAGACGTCCATGAGCAGACTGACGAAGCCGAGCACCCAGATGCCGCGCGGAATCGTCCCCGCGTGCTCGACTTCTCGTACGTCCACGGGTCTCATGTCGATGGATCCACTCCGAATTGATCACGGCGCGGGGATGGTCGGCGCTCGACTGGGCGCAGTTCTCCCGACCCACGCCTTTCTTGCCGGAGGATCGACTCGGCGCTCGGTCCGATTCGCGCCCATCTTCGCCTCGGTCCTGGTGCGGTCCCACGACAGGCGTGGACGCATGGGAGCAGTGAGTGCGATCCAGCCCATGAGCTGCAAGGTCTCGCACGCCTCCCCGTCCGGGCGCTAATCCAACTCGACCGTAACCTGTTTCTCGGCAGCGGCGTGATGCGCGTCGGCCTCCTCGGCCTCCTCGGCCTCGTCAGGGGCGCGCAGGTCGCTTCGAAGCATGATGATCTCCTCGGCAGCGTGGTAGCGAGAGGCGACCCCCGGCTGAGGGTAGAGCCCACCCCCGAGCATCATCGCCGAGAGGACGATGATCAGGACACGCTCGCTCGGCCGACAACCCATCGTCGCGGTCGCCTCTCGGCGCACACCCGTGAATACCCGAAAATACGCCTGCACGACGGCGATTCCGTTGAGCATCGCGGCGATGACGACGCTCAGTCCGATCAGCGGATACACGTCGACGGCGCCTTCGACGAGCAATTCGGCTCCGACGAAGCCGACGGTGCCTGGAAAGCCGACCGACGCCAGGCCGCTCAGCAGAAAGAAGCCTGAGATCAGAGGCGTGAGCTGCGACAGACCGTGATATCCATCCAGGGAGAGTCGTCCCGTCCGGGCTTCGATGCAGCGAAGCGCGAGGCCGAAGCCGCCCAGCGAGATTCCTACGGAGAGCCAGACGTAGAGCGCTCCGGTCAAGCCAATCGGCGTGACCATCTCCAGCCCGACGAGCACGAGCGAAGCGTGGCTCAGGAACACGAAGCAGAAGAATCGGCGCGCCTCATGTTGGACGAGCGCCATTCCGGCGGCGTAGACGGCCGTTGCGAGAGACACGATCGCGATGCCCTGCATGCCCCAGGCGGGCGCGACTGGCAAGACGAGCCTGACTACGGCGTACGCGCCCGTCATCGGGATGACGGCAAGGAGTGCGGTCCCGAAGCCCGCTCGTTCGAAGAGCTCGGTGATCCAGCCATGGAGGGGGAAGACTCCACTCCGCAAGAGCGCTGCGAGGGTCACAACGAGCACGCCGATCGAGGAGAAGTCTTCCGTCCCGATCATCGATTGACCGCCCGTCAAGCACACCACGAAGAGTCCCATGTAGACCCAATAGAGCCGCGCAGACCGACCGCGTCTCTGGATCTCGAGCGCGGGAGGGATCGTCGCGAGCGAGAGGAGGACGACGATCCCCCACGGTGCACGGCAGCTGAGCAGTGCCATCAGGATGGATTCCGACACCAGCGTCGAGACGAACGAGAATCGCCGCACTTTGGTCCGGAGTGTCGTGGCGATCGTCGCGAGGTAGAGCATCGCGCCCAATGGCAGAAGCGGCGCGCTCAACTCATCGACGACGAACAGGTCTGCGTGATAGAGGCCAAACGACTCGAGCCAAGGGTCGTGCGCTTCGAAGGCATGGAGTGTCGCGAAGTCGAACCATGCCCCGATCGCGAGGAACAGTGTCGCGGCGCTGACGATGATGCTCGTGCGTCGCACAGAGTCAAAGTCGTCTATCCTGGAGACGACGATGGCGCCCACCAGCGGCACGAACGTCGCAAGCTCGAGCCAAGGGAAATGCAGGCTCTGCATCAGGTGGAATCCTCTAGCGAACGCGGGTAGGGAACCACGGGACGCGGTTCATGGCTGGACTCACCGGAGAGCATCGACGCGACGGCATGCTCGACGCGATCACACCATCGAAAGAACGACACGAACGGACCGACCACGACACGGTCGAGCATTGCATCCAGGTACCCGCGCTCGAACGCGAATCGAAAGAGGCCGCGAGGTGGAGTACGCGGATTGCTCGCGTCGGATTCGCGGACGTCGCCGATATGCAGACCCATCGCGTCCTCCAGGAGCTGATAGTCCTTGAGGACGGAAGGCGCCCTCAACAGCTGCAGGGTTCGGAGGCACGCATGTCCGATCATGTGAATCAGCGCGATGTAGTAGAGACCGAATCCGATCTCGATCGCGATGATTCCAACTTGGGTCAGTGACGCGAAAGCGAGCGCGCTCTTGACATCGGTCTGCGCTCGCGATGCGACGGACCCGAAGATGGCGGAGGCCAATCCGGTCGCGAGCACGGCGAGTTGGAGCGGTACCGAAGCCGCGATCAAGGGGCTCACGCGAAGGAGGAGAAAGGGGCCGAGGTGAATCGAGAGCGCCCCGTAGAAGATCGCGCTCGATGGAGTCGGCCCCTCCATGGCGCGCGGTAGCCATCCGGAGAAGGGGACCATGCCCGACTTGCCAGCTGCAGCCACCAGCAAGAGACCCCCAACGAGGAGCGCCGCCGATGAATCGATGGCCGAGACACCCTCGGGCCATGATCCGACGCCCATCAGTTCTTCGAAATCCCCGGCACCGGTCATGCTGTGAAGCGTCAGCGCCGCGACGAGGAATGCCGCATCCGCGGCCCGGTAGATGGCCCAGACGCGCTGTCCGTTGCGCACGGGTCCAGCGCGCTCATGAAAGTAGGCGATGAGAAGCGCCGACGAGAGACCGACGAGCTCCCAACCGAGAAAGAGTGTCTCAATCGTGCCGGCAAGTGACGAAACCACCATCCCGAGCAGAAAGAGCGCGTACAACAGGAAGAATCTCGAGTGTCCCGGTTCGCGATGGAGGTACACGCTGGCGAACGCACCGACCGTCCCGCAAAGAACGAAAGACAGGATCACGAAGGGAACGGACAGTCGATCGAACACGAACTTCAGATGAAAATGAAAGTGCTCCTCTGGGATCGCCACCCAGTCCCCGATGTCGATCGGAACGTGGCGCAGGTCGAAGGCCAGCATCATCCCCAGAATTCCGATGGCGGAGCCGAGTCCGATCGCAATCGTGAGCTTCGTGAGCCATTCCTGCGCGCGCTCGCTGAGATTCGAGCTGAAGAGCGCGCTCGCTGCAAAGATCGTGAGCAGAGCCGCCGGACTCGTGATCGTCACGAGGCCGAGGATCCTGAAAGTGAAATCGATCGTCATTTGCTACGTCCATTTCGCGCCGTCGCCAGTTCGGCTCGAGCCGTGCCCCGTCTTTCGTACGGATCGGGCGCCGTTCTACGACCTAAGACCTAAGACCTAAGACCTAAGACCTACGATCATTCTGTTAGGCACCCGCGGCGCGACGTGCTTCGGCCATTCGAGCGGCGACTACCGGCGAGCCGCGAAGAGTATTGCATCGAAGTCCGCCATTCGATAGCCGTGAACCCCGCCGACTCGCGAGGGTGCGGTCATCAATGCCCGTCGAGCTTCGGGGGAGGAGGCTTCGAACATTCACGTACTCTCGAATCATGTGGTGCAGGCGACGCGCGCGGCCCGAGTGACGCATGCAATGCTCACCGCTGCGGCATTCGCATCGGCGGAGTTCTCGGATGTCCGTGAACGACGACGGCTCCGGCGCATCGAAGTCAGCCCGATGGCCGCGAGGTGAATCGAGCTCGCAGTCGCACGGCGCAGTCGCCCTGAAGGGGGTCGAGGACGGCGTCGCGACTGAAGTTGCCGACGAGGTTCCGTGCGAGAAGGTCGAATCGAAGTCGACCACGGAGTGCGGGCGTGACGTGTCCTCATAGGCAGCGCTCGAAGGAACCGCGTTGGTTCAATTCACCGGCACCCGCTGCAGATACGCGCTCGCTTCGCTGATCCACCGTGCAAGAAACTCGGGCGTGTCCAGCCCCAGCCAGACGGTCAAGGCCATGCACAGCAAAATGGGGGCCACCATCGCGAAATCGTCGTCGAACCTCGACCGGCTGACCGTCCCTCCCTCTCCCTGGTCGCCGGCATCGCCCGACGTCGGATTGGGCGCGGGGCCGAAGCAGCAGCCGATGATCGTATTGCCCATGCCGAAAAACACCAGAAGCAGCAGGATCAGGAACAGCACGCCCGCGGCCGTGTGACCCGTAGTGAAGGCACCGCTGAGAATCTGGTACTCGCTCACGAAGGGGCCAAACAATGGCGAGCCGGTGATCGCGAAGAACCCGACGAGCAGGAGCGAGCCGCTCCAGGGCAGCCGTTTGAGTACGCCCTGCACCTCGTCGGTGGTCTTGCTTCCGTAGACCCGATGGATGTTGCCTGCCGCGAGAAACAATGCAGCTTTGCAGATGCCATTGTGAATCATGTGCAAGAGAGCTCCGCTCGCCGCGAGCCCTCCGATGCCCATCCCGAAGACGAGCATTCCCATGTGCTCGACGCTCGAATAGGCCAACAGACGTTTGATGTCCTTCTGCCGCGACATGAACACCGCGGCCGTTGCCATCGACAAGACCCCCATGAAGATCAGCATCTGTCGAGAATAGACGTCGTCATGAGCGATGTGGGCGATGTGGAAGAAACGGAGAACGCACAGGAATGCGCAACTCGTCAGGCCGCCCGCCAGCAGCGCTCCGACGATGCCAGGTGCTTCGCCGTAGGCGTCCGGCTTCCAGGTGTACATGGGCGAGAGGCCCATCTTCGTGCCGTAGCCGACCAGAAGCAGAACGAACGAAGCGTGTAGCCATGGCCGCGAGAGTGCGTGTGAATGCTCGACCAGCTCGTCGAACATGAGCGTCGATTCCGAGCCCGCTTGCAACATCGAGTAGGCCAGGAAGAACGAGCCGAGTAGAGCCAGGGCGATGCCGACCGAGCAGATCATCAAGTACTTCCAAGTGGCTTCGAGCGACTTCGAGTTGTGCGTGAAGTAGATGCAAGGTGCCGTCGCCAGCGTCGTCGCTTCCATCGCGATCCACATCAATCCGAGGTGATGCGACAGGGTGACGAGCGTCATCGTCGCCAGCGCCAGCAGCAGGCAGGCGCAGAGTGCTCGATTGTCGCGCTCGGCTCTCGCCCGGAGGTAGCCTGGCGCGTAGGTTGACAGCAAGAAGAAGAGCAGACTCACGAACCCCGTGAACAGTCGGCTGAGTGGGTCGATCGCCAGCCAACGTTCGAACATCCACTGCTCTCCCTGCGCCAGCTGCCAAGATGTCAGCGCTAAGTGGGCCGCACCCGTGAGTGGCAGCAGCAATGGACGGACGCGATTCGACGGAATTGCGAACGCCAGCCCGGCGGCGAGGACCGGGAGCAGGATGAGGATCAGCAACATGAGAGTGCCATCCATCTGGCTGATCGACTCGATGCGCCGATCGCTGCAGTCAGGTGCCGCTGCAGAAACTTCGACCGGCGGCCGCGAGACGATGTTGAGAACACGATGCGTGAAGGCGGAGACCCTCTTCGATGCGCCCGGCCCTCGATCTCGATGCAGGAATACGTCGCGCTGGGGGATCGGGTGGGTTCGCGATTCAATGTGCGGCTTCCACGGCCATCAGGATCCAGTCCCGCAAGAACGGTGGCGTGTAGAAACCCAGTATCACGACAAGCACCAGAGCAATGAATGCCGGCAGCGTGTCGCCGAGCCGCTCCCCCGCCCAATATGGAGGGTGCGTCGCAGTCGCGGGCGCCGAGCTCGAGGTCCACTCGCGCTTCTCGGCCGTGTCCGACGCATCCGACAGCTCGGGCGGTGGTCCAAGAGCGATTCGCAGCACTGTGTTCCCCATACCGACGAACACGAAGAAGAGCAGCGCGAGGAACACACAACCGGCCAGCGTCCGGCCCCCCGAGAACGCTCCGCCCAGCATCATGACCTCGCTCACGAACGGCCCGAATCCCGGTGCTCCGGTGATCGCGAAGAACCCGGCGACGAACGCCGCGCCCGACCACGGCACGCGCCGCAGCACGCCCTTCATCTGCCGCATGTCGCGGGTGCCGTACGCGTGATACAGATTTCCAGCCGTGAGGAACAGCACGCCCTTGCACAGGCCGTTGTGCACGACGTGCAGCAGCGCGGCGATCACTCCGACGCCGCCCACGCCCAGTCCGAACGCCATCATGCCCATATGCTCGACGCTGGAATACGCAACCAGCCTCTTGATGTCCGTCTGTCGTCCGATCGATACTGCCGAGACCGCCATCGAGAATAGGCCGATGAAGATCAGCATCGGCTGAATGTCCCGTGCGTGTCCGGCCGCCGAGATGATCAGATACACGCGCAGAATGCCGAGGAACGCACAGTTCAGCAGGGCACCGGACAGGAGTGCGGAGACCACCGCTGGCGATTCGCCGTGCGCGTCCGGCAGCCACGTGTGCATTGGAGCGAGTCCCATCTTCGTGCCGTATCCAACCAGGACGAACACGAACGCTACGTGGAGCCAAGGCGCCGACAGCTCTCCAGCATGGACCATCAGGTCTTCGAACAGCAATGAGTGCAGTCCGCAGTGGAGAGAGGCGTATGCGAGACACAGCGTTCCCAGCAGCGCCAGCGCGATGCCCACCGAGCAGAGCATCAAATACTTCCAAGTCGCTTCCAGCGCCCGCTGGGTGTGCTCGAAGTACACGCACGGAGCGGTCGCCAACGTCGTGGCTTCGACGGCGATCCACATGAGTCCCAGGTGGTGCGCCGTGATCACAGCCGTCATGGACGAAAGCGACGCCAGAAGGCACGCGCACAGGATGCGGTTCGAGCGGCCGCCGTTGCTCCGCAGGTACGCCGGCAAGTACGTCGCCAGGATGAGAAAGAAGAGGCTGATGAACGACAGGAAGAAGCGGCTTTGTGCGTCGATTCTCAGCCAGCCCGGCGGTCCGGTCGGCAGCGGCTGTGTGACGGCAAACAGCGTCAGCAGCGCATGACACGCCGCTCCTGCCGGCACGATCCAGGGGCGCCACCGGTTCGATGGCACGGCCAGCGCCAGCCCCGCGGCGATCAGCGGCGTCAGGATCAGCACGGTTGACAGCATTTGCGCCACCTCCGCTCAGCGGGCCGGCCCTCCGGCCCTTCGCGACCCGTATGCTCATTCTTTGAGACTCGACAGGTGTTCGATGCTCGCTTCGGGAAACGCCCGGCTCACGTGGTTGAAGATGATTCCCATCACGAACACGCCGACGAACAGGTCCAATACGATGCCCAGCTCGACCATGATCGGCACGGCTTCGATCAGTAGCAGTCCGAAAATGAAGATGCCGTTTTCGAGCACGATGTAACCCAGCACCTGCCCGAGTGCCTCTCGGCGAGTGCTGAGCATCAGGAACCCGCACACGACCGTCGCGAGCGCGGCCGGGATCGGCAGATGGCTGCCGTGCTCGGTCGCCATCGGCAGGTTGCGGGCGAACGCGATGGCGAGCACCGTGCCTAATGCGCCGATCAAGAGCGGCAGCACGATTCCCACCGTCGACGTCACCTGCGAACGCACGTCCGCGAGTCGCACGGCCCGCGACAGCAGCCGCGGAATCACCCATCCCTTGATTGCGACGATCGCGACCGTAAGCCCGAACAGACGCAGCATCGCGACGGCACCCATCTCATGTCCGCCCCCGAGCAGATCCGCATGCGCCACCGGATACAGAAGCCCCAGAAGTGCTCCCTGGATGGCCACGGCATTGATGACCTCTTTCAGACTGCTCACCGTCAGCACATAGAAGTTGAGCAGAAGGGCGATCACCAGTCCGGGGTCGAGTAGTAGGCCACTCATCATCCAGTTCCATCCCGCCTCACGGATAACTCACCAGCAGAATCACGGCGAAGAGTGACACCACGCCTGACCCGATCAGGAGGGTCGGAACCTCCACCATCTTCAATCGGGCCATGACCGACTCGACGGTTCCGATCAGCACGCCGACGAGCAGCGTTCCCAACAGGAATACCACCCAGTCGACGATTGGGCTCCCCGTGGCGAAGGGCAGAACGAGGTTCACGATCATTCCGGCGAAGACGAACAGTTTGATCGAGGCTCCGTAGACGATCGCTCCGAGAGCGGGTCCGCTGTGGTCGAGCACCATGACTTCGTGAATCATCGTCAGCTCGAGGTGCGTGTTCGGGTCGTCGAAAGGGATGCGCGAGTTTTCGACGAGCAGCACCGCGAACCAGCTCGCCACGACCAGCAGCAGCGGCGCGGCGGACGTCATCCAGCCGGTTGCCACCTCATCGCCCAACAGACCGCTCATCGAGAGCGACCCGCTGATTCGCGACAGCGCCAGCAGTCCGAGAAAGAGCACGGCTTCCGCCAGGCAGGCGAATGTCGCTTCTCGCACCGAGCCCATGCCCTCGAACGCGGAACCCGTATCGAGTGCCGCGGTCATCGTGAAGAAGCGTCCCAGCGCGAGCACGTATGCGAATAGAATCACATCGCCGGAAAACGACAGCGGAGCGCTCGCGTGACCCAGCGGCACGATCAGCCCGGCAACCAGCGCCGTCGTCAATCCGACGATCGGCCCGAACCGAAACACCCACGTCGTCGTCTCGCTGAAGACGCTGTCCTTTCGCAGGAGCTTGGCGAGGTCGTAGTACGTCTGCAGGATCGGCTGCCCGCGCCGACCCCCGAATTTCGCCTTCGTCCGGTTGATGATCCCCAGCAGCAGGGGCGGGAACGTGAGAAGGGCGACCACGTGGATCAGCGTGTGAACGGAGAGGGAGTCGAACATGGTCATTCTCCGTCTACCTCGCCACGTTGGCCCGAGCGCCGGCCGCGCGATCCGTCCACAGTCGGCCGACGGCTACGTCGCCAATGATTTCGCCGTTTCTGGTCGGGACGGTCTGTCCTCATGGTGAACCTCCGGGCTGCCACATCAGCAACCCGACGACGATCACCAGGATGTACAGCAAGTACGCGTGCAGGCTGCCCTGCTGGATGTACCTCGACAGGCCGAACAACCAGGTCAGGGCGCGCGTGACCGGAAGAACTGCGTTCTCCAGCACGGTGTCGTGAACGTGACTCTCGAAGGGCGTGTCTTTCGGGAAGATCACGTCGATCTTCGGGCGATGCACGACTGGTCGCAGAGCCCAACCGAACAAGTCGACCAACCATTGCGCGAACGAACTCGATGAGTACTGCATCCGCGGCGACGGAGCCGCATAACCGCAATCCCATGTCGGTGACGACGGCGAATTGCGCACGCGCAGCAGCAGAGCGCTCGATCCGACCAGCAGGAGACCGATCAATAGCGCCGCGATGATGCTCACCGGCCCGAGCGGTGTGAGGCTGTCCAGTGGGACACCGGAGATGTCGGCCGAAGTTCCCACTGTGGCATTCGCCCACGCCCTGGCCGCGTCGTCCAGCACTGGAGCGAAGAGCGACGGGGCGACTCCGATCAGCACGCAGCATCCGCTCAGCACCCACATCGGACCCGTCATCGCGCGACCGGACTCGTGCGCGTGAGCGGCCTTGTCTCCGCGCGGCGCGCCCAGGAACACGATCCCGTACACCTTGACGAAGCACGCGACCGCGAGCGCTCCGACCAGGGCGAGTCCAGGCGCCGCGAGCGCTGCGGCCGAGGCCAGCGACGTCGGTTCCGCCTGAATCGTCTTGAACAGGCCGAGATAGATCATCAACTCGGACACGAACCCGTTCAGCGGAGGCAGACCGCAGATCGCCACGGCTCCGATCAGGAAGCACGTCGCGGTCACGGGCATCCGTCGACCGAGCCCGCCCATCACGTCCAGCTCGCGCGTTTCCATGCTGTGGACGACCGACCCGGCTCCGAAGAACAACAGCGACTTGAATAGCGCGTGATTCCAGACGTGCAGAAGCGCGCCGCCGATCCCCAGCAGCACCCACTCTGCGTGCCCGGTGGCACGGCCGATCAGGGCCAGGCCCAGGCCCATCACGATGATTCCGATGTTCTCGATGCTGTGGTAGGCCAGCAGCCGTTTGAGATCGTGCTGGCCGATTGCGAATGCGACCCCGAGAATCGCCGAGATCGTTCCAGCCGCGAGCGTGATCATCCCCCACGACAGCGGAATTTCGGGGAAGAAGGACGCGGTGCGAAAGATGCCGTAGATGCCCATCTTGATCATGACGCCGGACATGACGGCCGACACGTGGCTCGGCGCCGCGGCGTGCGCACCCGGCAGCCACACGTGCATCGGCATCAGCCCAGCCTTGGTCCCGAAGCCGAAGAGGCCAAGAGCGGCCATGATCACGGCCGCGGTCGTCGTCGAACTGGGAAGCGTCGAAAAGGCGAACGATCCCGTCTGCGAATAGAGCAGCGCGAACACGCCGAACGCGGACAGCGTGGCGAAATGGCTGGCTGCGATGTAGAGCCACGACGCCTTGCGGGTTTCTTCGATGTGGTCTTCCGTCGCCACCAGGAAGAGCGCGGAGACGGCCATCGTTTCCCAGCCGAGCAGAAATAGCAGGCCGTCTCCTGCCGCGACCAGCGTGATCATCGCAGCCGTCATCAGCCCGAGAAACAGCGATACCCGCCGAGCGTTGGGCGCCCCGTCTCCCTGCGGCCAGTACTGCAGCCCGTAGATCGAAGCGAGCCCGCACACCAGCAGAATCGGCACGAGGAAGAACGTCGACAAGCCGTCCATCGCGACGATGAAATCGAATCCGGCGATCGGCGTCGGCAGCAGGAGTGGGTCAGCCGGACCGTCTGCGTAGAAGGTCCACACGGCACCGAGTCCACAGCCACAACCGGCCACGTTGAGAAGGGTCGCCAGCCTCTGCCCGATGCTCGAGCGCACCGGCAGCAGCAGCGCAGGAAGGCCGCTCGAGGCGGTGAGTGAAGCGGCGAGAACGACGAGCGCGTGAGCGTTCATCCGCATTCTCCGGAGTCTGCACTCTGCGATCGGTGTGATCGGTGTGATCGAACAGGAACGCGGCGGCCATTCCCGGTCGCCTGGGCGCTGCCATTTCGGCAGGCCCCCCGAACCGTCGAACATCGAACGGCAAGTTCACAAGACACTCGGCAGATTCGCAGTCTCATCTCCGACTCATCGCTTTCGGACCAATCCACCAGCTCGTTCTCCGTTCCGCGAGTGAAAACGCCCCCGTCAATCGTCGTAGTCCGTCCTGGTCGACTCGATCTCTCCCTGAATCCTGCTCGGGCGACGCGCGCCGCCTGCAAGCCGGAGCGCTGAGACCGGTAGAGTCGCTAGTATCTTCCAGGTCAGTCAAGACGACGCCTCGCAGGCGCGCAGGCACGGCTTTACTTCGACCGATGGATTCCCGCCGTGAAGGCTGGTGCGCGTCTCTGCTCGTGAGTATCGTATGCTTCCAGCCGTCTCCGCCAGCGTCAGTCGACTTGATGTCATGTAGTTCACAGTCGGGCAATACAGCGTTCATGGACGACCGCCATTGTATTGCGACGCCTGAGCACGCTCGTCCTGGCAGCCATGCTCGAGGGAGAATCGACCGGCAAGGGGAGACGTGCAGTCCGCGACTGAGGGTCGTGTGCTTGGACGAGTGAGGGCACTTCGATGGAACTCAGTCTCAAACAGGCGGCAGAGGTGTTCGACGTTCCCGAGCGAACCATCGTCGACTGGATACGCGACGACGGGCTGCCGGCGGAGCTGGTCTCCGATCAATACCGGTTTCACCGAGCGGACTTGCTCGAATGGGCAGCCACTCGCAGGCGCGCGTTCAAGTCCGAGATCTACCTGCGCGCGAACGGCGATCTGACGGAGTCGGGCACGCATCTGGCCGACGCGCTCGAGCACGGAGGTGTGTTGCGTGACGTGGTCGGTTCGAGCCTCCGCGACTGCCTGTCCGTGGCGCTGGAAGGCTTGCCGATTCCGGACTCGCTCGGGCTCGACGCGCTGCTCGATCTCATCGTTCAACGCTCGGACGGTGGTTGCATCGCGGTCGGAAATGGGGTCGGGATACCGCATCCGCGAAGACCCATACTGCTCGACGTACCTGGACCTCACGTGCGCCTGTGTTATTTGAGAGAGCCACTCGACGTGACGGGGCCGGACGGCCGCGGCGTCGACAAGCTGTTCGTGATGCTCAGCCCGTCCACACACGAGCATCTGCAGCTACTCGCACGCCTCGGGGCCGTGCTCCAGACCGAATCAGTCCAGCAGGCGCTCGAGCAGAAGCTGGACCTCGACCCCCTGTGTCGCGTGATCCGCGATGCTGGTCGGAGCTTTCATGAGAAGACACCCGCTTCATCCACATAGCCCAGGCGCCCATCCGACCCCACCGTCGGACGGTGGTCTCCGGCTTGCGGCAGAGCGAGGCACATCTGTGCGCTTTGGCGAGCGTGCCTTAAGCGGATCCGACGATGCCCTCACCTGACGATCTTCTTCGGACGTCGAACTGCCAGCCGGTCGCGCTGGCGGACGTACCGCTGCTCGACCGCGATGGTTTTGCCGCCTGGCTGTCCGGAGAACTCGACGGCAATTCCAGCGGACTGTCCGCATTGTTCGGCGTCCCGCAGTCTGCACATTCGGTGCGCCTGTACGCGGTGACGAATCATCCGAGAACGGCCGAGCTACGATTCATGGCCACGGACGTTGGCGAATCGTACGTCGCGTTCACACCGGAGATCCCTCGGGCACACTGGTTCGAGCGCGAGATCGCCGAACAGTGGGGCATCGTGCCCGAAGGGCATCCGTGGCTGAAGCCGATCCGCTCTCACCACGCGTACGTGAAAGGCCGCGACGCGTGGGGTCGCTCCTCGGAGGATGCGATCCTGCCCAGCGTTCAGCCGCCGGGTACGGACTACTTCAAAGTCACAGGGGATGAGATCCACGAAGTCGCAGTCGGCCCCGTGCATGCCGGTGTGATCGAACCCGGTCATTTCCGCTTTCAGTGCCACGGCGAGAACGTGTTCTCGCTGGAGATCGAACTCGGCTTCCAGCATCGCGGAATCGAGCGGGCTCTCCTCGGAGGTCCCGACAAGCGGTCGCTGCATCACATGGAAACACTCGCCGGTGACACGACGATCGGACACAGCACGGCGTATAGTCAGTTGCTGGAGGGACTCGCTGGAATCGAAGCACCCTTGCGCGCGCAATCGATCCGCTGCGTGGCACTGGAACTCGAGCGGTTGGCGAATCACACGGGCGATCTCGGTGCTCTGGCGATGGACGTCGGCTTCCTGCCCACCTCCTCTTTCTGTGGACGGCTGCGCGGCGACTGGCTGAACGCCTCGGCGCTCATCTGCGGAAACCGGTTCGGACGGTCGCTGGCGCGGCCCGGCGGATCGCGATGGGACATCGACGAGGGCAAGGCCGAAGAACTCGTGGCGCGGACGAATGCTGCATTCGAGGACGTGACCGGAGCGGTGGAATTGCTGTGGAATACGCCGAGCGTGAGATCTCGATTCGACGGCTGCGGCGAGATCCCACGAACCCTCGCCGAAGAGCTCGGACTGGTCGGCATGGCGGCGCGGGCCTGCGGCATCGGCCGCGATGCACGCCGTGATTTTCCATTCGGGATCTACCGGTTCTCCCAGGTGCCGACTGCGATCTGGCATACGGGGGACGTGTTCGCTCGGGCCTATGTTCGCTGGCTGGAGATCGATCGATCGGTGCCGTTCGTCCTCGAGCAGCTCCAGTCGCTCCCTCGTGGCGAGATCCGTCGCGATGTCGGTTCACTACAGCCGGACGCGCTGGCGGTCTCGATCACCGAAGGCTGGCGTGGCGAGATCTGCCACGTGGCGATCACGGATTCAGACGGCCGATTCGCTCACTACAAAGTCGTGGATCCGAGTTTCCACAATTGGATCGGCCTCGCGATGGCGCTGAGAAACCAGGGAATCAGCGACTTCCCAGTCAACAACAAGAGCTTCAATCTCAGCTATTGCGGACACGACCTCTGACATCGAATGTCGTGTGAGCGGCGACCGACGAGGGATCGCGCAGGCTCGATACCCGACGCTCAAAACTGGACGAGAACCCATGCTCAAAGTCCTTCGCGAACGCATGAATCAGGGCTACCGGACGATGTCCTGGCCGGCCGGCGCCCCCCCCGAGATGCCCGACCGCTACCGCGGTCTGCCGGCGATCGACGCGACCAGGTGCCCCGACGGTTGCCGCGAATGCGTCGACGTGTGTCCCACCGACGCCATCGAGCGCGCACCGAGTTCGATGAAACTCGATCTGGGCAAGTGTCTGTTCTGCACCGATTGCATCGACGCCTGCCCGGAGGGCGCGATCGAATTCAGCAGTGAGTTTCGCATGGCGTTCGACAAGCGCGCGAGTCTCGTGCTCGACGGCAAGGCGGTCGAAATGGCTCAGGCGCTCGACGAGAAGGCGCGCCGGATGTTCGGGCGCTCGCTGCAGTTGCGGCAAGTCAGTGCGGGTGGCTGCAATGCATGCGAAGCCGACATCAATGTCCTGGGGACGATCGGCTTCGATCTCGGCCGATTCGGTATCCACATGGTCGCCTCGCCGCGCCACGCCGACGGTTTGGTCATCACCGGACCCGTTACCGAGAACATGCGACTGGCTCTGGAGAAGACCTACGCGGCGACCCCGGCGCCGAAATTCGTGATCGCCGTCGGGGCCTGCGCGATTTCCGGCGGGCCCTTCCGGGACCACCCCGAGCAGAACAATGGCGCCGACAGCGTTCTTCCTGTCGACCTGTACATCCCGGGCTGTCCACCACACCCGATGACGATCCTCGACGGCCTCTTACGGATGCTGGGCCGGGTCGAGGAACGGGTCTGACGCGCGGCGCGAGCGATCGTCAGACGTATGACGACGAAGGACTCGAACGAGAATCGTACGGCGCAGGAGGCTCCCTCGGGCTCGAGACTGGCTCGGGATCATGATGAGCTACGAAGCCGAGATTCGGCCAAGCCGCGACGACCACATGTCGTCATCGTGGGCGGCGGATTCGGCGGCCTCGCGGTCGCGCGCGGGCTCGGAGGTTCTGCGGTCGATGTCACGCTGATCGACAAGAGAAATTTCCACCTCTTTCAGCCCTTGCTCTATCAAGTGGCGACCGGCGCGCTCTCTCCTGCCAACATCGCGACTCCACTTCGCTGGTCGCTCAGGCGCTACCGCAATGTCGACATCGTCCTCGGCGAGGTCACTGGCTTCGACGTCGACGAATCTACGGTCGAGCTTCGCGGCGACTCGATCCGCTACGACCATCTCGTCGTCGCTTCGGGGGCCACGCACAGCTATTTCGGAAATGACTGGAGCGGAATGGCGCCAGGTCTCAAATCTCTCGAGGACGCGCTGGAGATCCGCCGACGCGTTCTGCTGGCGTTCGAGCGCGCCGATCGAGCGCGCGATCCCAGCGAGCGTGCAGCGCTTCTCACGTTCGTGATCGTCGGCGGCGGACCGACGGGGATCGAGCTCGCGGGAGCGCTCGCGGAGATCGCCCACCACACGCTCAGCCGCGACTTTCGACACATCGATCCATCGGAAGCTCGGATCATGCTCGTCGACGCTGCTGAGCACGTTCTGTCCGCCTATCCCCGGGAGTCCGCGCGACAAGCCAAATCGGCGGTCGAGGAACTCGGCGTGGAGGTACGAGTGCATACGAGGGTCACGTCGATTCGGCAGGACGCGATCGATCTCGAGACCGAGATGGGCACCGAGTCGATCAGCGCGGGAACGATTCTTTGGGCGGCCGGAGTGCAGGCGTCCTCACTCGGGAAGTCGCTCGCCGACCCGACGGGCACCGCAGTAGATCGTGCAGGCCGAGTGCGGGTGTCCGCCGAGCTGACCCTGGCGGGGTATCACGAGATTTCCGTGATAGGCGATCTGGCCGCTTGTGCGAACGGTGAATCCGGCTCGCCGCTGCCGGGAATCGCGCCGGTCGCGATGCAACAGGGAACCTACGTGGCCGAGCGGATCCTGGCAGAAGGGGCGGGTCGACAAATGCCGTCCTTTCATTACCGAGACCGGGGCATGCTCGCGACGATCGGACGCGGAAGAGCCGTTGCGGCACTCGGGCGCGCGCGGCTCAGCGGTCTGCCGGCCTGGCTGATCTGGATATTCGTGCATCTCAGAGAGTTGGCGAGAGCCGACAATAGAGTCCTCGTCTTCGTTCAGTGGGCGTGGAGCTACCTCACTTACGAACGCTCCGCGCGATTGATCACGAATGCGGACAGAGATTCGAAGTTGTCGACTGGAACCCGGAACACGAGACCGGATGGGGATCGCGGTGCGAAACCGCATGCGTCACCGCCGTGATCTCGACACTTGGAGGCGCTGAGACGCGGCCGACCACGCATTCCCTGCGAAGGCAGGATTCCCATGGGGTGCTCTCTGGCAGACCCGGCCGCGACGCGGAGCAGGGCTCGGGATCATCATGATTCGTCATGAGCCTTCAATGATGGCGATCCAATCCGTATCGGAATCGAGAACGAAAGCAGAAGATCCCCGAGCGAGAACGACGAAAGGCTCTCGAATTGGCGCCCCTTCAAGCTTACGCCGCGCAGCTGGCTGGGCTCTTCCCGTGCCTCGCAGTGTGCGTATTCTGCCTCGGGATCTTCTCGATTTCGAGAGGCGCGCTGCTGCTCTGGATGCACGAGCGACTGCTCTCCGCCGGGATCGAGCACCTCCCGTTCGTCCTCGGTCAAGGCCTCCGCTTCGACATCGTCACCCTCGGCCTGCTGCTCGGCCCCCTGTTCATCCTGTTTCCGATCGCATCCATGAGTTCGCTGGGCGCGCGCGCATGGTCCCGAATCGCGATCGTCTGGTGCCTGTCGGTCATCGGCCTCGTGCTCTTCATGGAGATCGCGACGCCTCCGTTCGTCAACGAATTCGACGCAAAGCCGGACCGGCGCTTCTTCGAGTACCTGGTCGAGCCTCGGGAGGTGGCCGCGACCCTGTGGGGCGCCTACGCACCTTGGATCGCGATCGGCGGAGTCTCGATTCCCGGCGTCTTGTGGCGATGCCACCGATGGCTGGTCGGGCACTTCAGAGTCCCGCGCACCGTTTCGCCCTCGGCGGCCGCGCTCTATGCCCCGATCATCGCGCTTCTGACGGTCGCGGCGGTGCGGTCGACCACTGACCATCGCCCGGTCAATCCCAGCACCGTCGTCTTTTCGAGCGATCCGCTCGCCAACCAGTTCTCGCTGAACTCGACCTATTCACTTCTGTACGCGGCGTACGAGTTCGTCAGGGAGGACGACGAGTTCGCGTATCGAACGGTTTCGCCGAGATCCGCGGCGGCCGCCGCGCGTGCAGAAGTCCGCATCGACCCGACCCGATTCTCCGGTGGCCCGAGTTCCACGGAGCACGCGCAGCCGGCGACGCAACCTCGCCGACATCCGCTCAATCTGGTCATCGTGCTCGAGGAGAGTCTCGGCGCCGAATTCGTGGGGGCGCTAGGGGGTTTGCCCTTGACGCCGAACCTGGATCGTTTGAGCGAGCAGGGCATCTGGTTCGAACGCCTCTATGCGACGGGAACCCGCTCCGTACGAGGCATCGAGGCGGTTACGACCGGATTTCTGCCGACGACGTCTCGCGCCATCGTCAAACGCCCTCTCGCCCAGCGTGACTTCTTCACGCTCGCCGGCCTGCTGGCGCGCCAGGGTTACGCCACATCGTTTCTCTACGGTGGCGAGCCGCAGTTCGACAACATGGCTCGGTTTCTGGGCAACAACGGCGTGGAGAGCATCATCGGGCGCCACGACTTCGCAGGCGACGTCTACGAGGGCGCCTGGGGTGTTGCCGACGAAGACCTCTTCAGCCGTGCGAACGAACATTTTGCCACCCAACCCGAAGATCGCCCCTTCTTCAGCCTCGTGTTCACCACTTCCAATCACTCGCCCTGGGATTTCCCGCCGGGCCGCATCGAGCTCTTCGAGTCTCCGAAGGCGACTCGACACAATGCGGTGAAGTACGCGGATTACGCGCTCGGACGGTTCTTCGATTCGGCAGGTGCGTCGGCGTACTGGAACGACACGGTCTTCCTCGTCGTTGCCGACCACGCTTCGAGAGTCCGGGGAGCCGAACTCGTTCCGATCGAGGGCTTCCGGATTCCAGGGCTGATCCTGGGTGGCGAGATCACACCGGGCCGCGTGGAACGAATCGCGAGCCAGATCGACCTGCTGCCGACGCTGCTGTCATTGATCGGTATCGACAGCGCTCATCCCGCCATCGGAATCGATCACACTCGAGAGGATCTCGGTCGCTTCCCCGGACGTGCGATCATGCAGTACGGCCCCAATCAAGCCTACCTCCGCGGGGACGAGGTCGTCATTCTGAGGCCCGACCTGCCGGAGAGGCAATTCCGGTACCGCGACGGGCACCTGGATCCCGTCCCGAACGACCCGAGCTTCCTGAACCATGTCGTCGCACTGGCGAATTGGCCGTGGCATGCCTATCGAGAGCGTCTCTATCGATCGATGCCTACCGAATGAGGCCCGATCTACATCCGCTCGCTACTTCCCCAGAATCATCGGCGTCGTTCCGTCCGTGACGATCACCTTTGCGTTTGGCGACGTCACGAGATTCTTGAGGACCTGAATCTGGTTGTACTGCAGCTGACGGTCGGTGAGGGAGGCGTTGATGATTTCCTGCGCACGCCGGACCCCCTCTGCTTCGATCCGAACGCGCTCGGCCTCTCGCTCCTGCTTCTGGATCACGAACTCCATCTGCAGGGCCGCCTGCTCGGCGTTCACCTTCGCCTGAATCGCATCGGACATCGATCGCGGAAGCAGGATGTCCTTCAGCAGGACGGCGTCGACGATGAAGCCTTTGTCTCCGATGTGCCGAGTGAGCTCTTCCTTCATGACTTGCTCGACCTTCTGGCGCTCGATCGCGTAGAGCTCCTTGGCGTAGTACTTGGAGCTGACTTCGCGAGCGGTCGCGAGAAAGTTGCTGAGGACCATGACTTGCTCGTACTTCGGACCGAGGTCCGTGTAGATCTTGCGAACCGCATCCGGATCTGCGTGATAGAGAAGCGCGATCTGCGCCTGAACGCTGAGCCCCTCCTTCGTGGGAAGCGGTAGCTCTTCGTAGAGCTCGACCGTTTGTACGTTGAGCTTGACGACCTTCGTGACGAGCGGGTTGTAGAGATGAGGCCCGCTTTCGAGTGTCCCTGGAACCAGGCGACCCAGTCGCTGGGCGATCCCGACCTGGCCGGGACGAACGATCGCGCACCCCGAAGAGGCGAAAACGACGATCGCGCATGCAATCATGCTTCGAAGGAACAATCCCCGGCGACTTTCATTGGCCAAGAACATGATTCGCCTCACTTTAATTGCTGTTCGAGTCACTCGACACTCGGTGAAGGGCGGTACATCGACTCGCTCGGGGGACCCTCCCGCAGCGAGGTTCCAAATGCGCTCCGCCGAGACCGAGCAGCGTGGTCACATGATCGTGAGGGCTACTGGACGTGAGATTTCGCGGACGTGAAGAAAAATTAACGGACGGGGTGGATCCGATGCCGTGGACGAAATTCGACTCCCGCTAGGATCCGGGCATCCAATTCCTGGATTCGCTCACGACGGAAGAATGAATGGACGAGCTCAAACGGCTCCTGACGACCGTGAACACCCGCTCGATCTACGCCTATTCGATCCTCATCGGCATAGCTGCGGGACTCGCCGCCGCGGTGTTCAATGACGTGCTCCATGCGCTCTCGAGCGTGACGATGGACCTCGTCGTCGGCATCGCGGTCCCGGAACCCGCGGGTGAAGCGCACGGCGCGCCGCTCGCGGAGGCCATCGATCGACGCTGGGCGCTGGTCCTGTTGCCGGTCGTCGGCGGCCTCGTCTCGGGGCTGCTGGTCAAGACGTTCGCGCCCGAGGCGGAAGGGACGGGGACTGACAGCTACATCGACGCGTTTCACAATCGCGCTGGCGCGATTCGATCGCGAGTCCCGATCGTGAAATCCCTCGCGACGATCGCGACGATCGCGTGTGGCGGCAGCGCTGGCAAGGAAGGGCCGATCGCGCAGATCGGTGCGGGCGTCGGATCGAGTCTGGGCAAGTACATCGAGATGGGGGCCCGCGCTCGCCGCACGCTGATGATCGCTGGTGCCGCGGCGGGGCTCAGCGCGATCTTTCGTGCGCCACTCGGCGGGGCGCTCACGGCGGTCGAAGTGCTCTACAAGGAGGACCTGGAGACCGATGCGCTCACGCCTGCAATTCTTTCGTCCATTACGGCCTACACCGTATTCTGTTCCATCAATGGATTCGATCACGTATTCGCATTTGAAGTCGTCGGTTTTCATTCTCCGATCGAGCTCGTCTTCTACGCGATACTGGGATGTGTCTGTTCGCTGTCCGGTTTTCTGTTCGTCAGATTCTTCCACGGATCGAAGCGCCGTTTCTTCGGTCGTCTTCCGGTCAATCGCTATCTGATTCCTCCGATCGGAGGCCTGCTCGTCGGTGCGATCGGATATGGGTATCCGCAGGTGCTCGGCGGTGGTTTTGGCTACGTGCAGGAGTTGATCCAGGGATCGCCCGTGGGCGGAATGCAGGCCACCGCTGCCTCGCTGATCCTGCTGGGGGGACTCAAAATCGTGACGACGTCGTTCACGATCTCGTCGGGGGGATCGGGTGGGGTCTTCGCCCCGAGCCTGTTCATTGGTGCGATGATCGGTGGGGCCGTGGGGACGCTGTGCCATGATTTGTTTCCCGAGCTCGCGCCGCAAGTTGCACCTTTCGTCGTGGTAGGAATGGGCGGATTCTTCGCCGGCGTCGCGAACGCGCCGATCGCGTCCCTCATGATGGTGTGCGAGCTGACCGGCGCGTACGAGTTGCTGCCGCCGCTGATGATCGTCGCGACGATTGCCCTCGCGATCTCGCGCAAGTGGTCGATCTACGAGAGTCAGGTCGACAACAAGTTCATGTCGCGCGCGCACGTTTGGGAGATGAATCCCGTCATTCTTCGCCGAACGACGATCAGCGACGCGGTCGCAGGCCAATACAAGGGGGAGTGCATCGTGCGAGTCGATGCGCCTCTCTCCGAAGTCGCGGCTCGTACGGCAGAGAGTGGGGCGCGAGACCTCGTGGTCGTCGATCGAGACGGTAGACTCGCCGGTTCGATTTGCATGAGAGAGATCGAATTCGATCGCGACGTCGGGGCGCTCGACGCCGTGGTCGTCGCCGCGGATCTCGTCAATCGTCGCCCATTCTCCTTGTCGCCCGAGAGCAGCCTCGTCGACGCGATGGAATACTTCGGTCAGAGCGACCTGACCAACCTCCCGATCAAGGCGTCGGCGGCGGGTGGGGCGCCGGTCATCGGCTATGTCGACTACGACGCGATCCTGGCGTTCTATCGAACCCAACAGGTCGAAGGGGCGTCGCGCGCCGACGAATCCGAGCCGACATCCGAAGGGCCTGCCTGATGGACGGATCGACCGACGGACGGAGCGACCGAGAGACGGAGCGAGCGAGAGACGCTGCAGGACCTGTTCCGTGGAGCACGGCAGCCCGACTGCGATGCTCGTGTCGAGACGACGAGGCATTCGACTCCGCGGACTCGCGTCGGTCGGTTGCGGCGTGGTCGTTGGTGAATTCGCGTGACACACAGTGAATCCGAAGAGAGCTCGGAGCCGTGGGAATTCGCCGGCTGGGGAACAGCCGAACGGATCCAGAATCTGCGCCCCGCTTCATTGTCCCATCTCGACCAATCGCGAAGGCACACCCTGGGTTCTTGGCGCGCGACCGCCATCTGCGGCAACGACATCACGTCGAGCGTGCTCTACGTGTCCGCGCTTTGCGCGGCCCAGGCGGGCGTCCTCGCGCCGCTCGTGCTGCTCATTGTCGCCGGCGTTCTCTATCTGTTTCGCAGGGTCTATGCCGAAGTCGGAAGCGCGCTCCCGCTGAACGGCGGGACCTACACCGTCCTGTTGAACACGACGAACAAGCGATTGGCGGCGGGAGCGGCGTGCCTGACGCTGCTCTCCTACGTCGCGACGGCCGTCATCAGTGCCAGCGAGGCGATGCACTACGCCCATAATCTCGTGCCGGGCCTCGACGTCTTCTCCGCGACGATTGGCCTGCTAGGCACGTTCGCGCTGCTGGGCATCGTCGGAATCAGCGAATCCGCGGTCGTCGCGCTCGGGATCTTCCTGCTTCACATGGTGACGCTATCGCTGCTGGCGGTCGCCGGTGCCGCGGTCGTCGCACAGAATCCCTCGCTCCTCGTCGAGAACTGGCAGCTTCCGAGCGTCGAGAGCATTCCCAAGGCGCTCTTCTTCGGATTCGCGGCGGCGATGTTGGGGATCAGCGGCTTCGAGAGCTCGGCGAATTTCATCGAGGAGCAAGAGGAGGGGGTCTTCCCGAAGACGCTGCGGAACATGTGGATCGCAGTCGCGATCTTCAATCCCGCGATCAGCTTCTTGTCGCTTGGTTTGTTGCCCCTCGCCCAGATCCAGGAAGTACCGCCCGATCTCCTCGCACAGATGGGAGAGGCTGCGCTCGGTCGGCCCCTCGCCGTGCTGGTCAGCGTCGACGCCGTGCTCGTGTTGTCCGGTGCGGTGTTGACGAGCTACGTGGGGGTGTCCGGATTGGTTCGGCGCATGGCGCTCGACCGATGTCTACCGCAGTTCCTACTCGCGGAGAATCGATGGCGGGGCACCAATCACTGGATCTTCCTCGCATTCTTCGGGCTCTGTGTGTCGATTCTCGTGATCACGCAGGGGCGGATCGAGTCGCTCGCGGGCGTGTATACGCTGGCCTTCTTGAGCGTGATGGCGCTCTTCGCCGTGGGCAACATGCTGCTCAAGACCCGCCGCGCCGCGCTACCACGGGCCGTGCGCGCGGGTTGGCCGACCGTGACCGTGGCGTTAGTTGCGGTGCTGTTGGGTCTGGCTGGCAATATCGTGCTCGACCCGATCACGCTCGAAATCTTCCAGGCCTACTTTGCGGCGACCGCGGCGGTCGTGGCATTGATGTTCCTGCGAGTTCAAATACTCAAGGGCACGCTCTACGCCTCGCGCGCCGCGATCGAAAACTTCCGAAGTGCGAGTGGCTGGGTGCATGGGCTCATCCTCCACTTGATGGAGCGCGTCAACGAGCAGGCGATGGTCTACTTCACGAAGGGCGACAATCTGGTGACCTTGAACCAGGCTGCGCTCTACGTGCTCAGCAACGAACAGACTGCGCGCCTGCGAGTCGTACACGTCTACGAGAACGAGGACGAGATTCCGCCTCATCTCGCGGGGCACCTGAAGCTCATCGATCGGCTCTATCCTCAGCTTCGAATCGACTTCGTGGCCGTCCGGGGGGAGCTTTGGTCCTGAGCTGGTGGAGGCGATCGCACACCGGCTCTCCGTGCCCAAGAATCACATGTTCATCGGGACGCCCGGGGATCGATTCCCACATCGGATCGAAAAACTCGGTGGCGTTCGCGTCGTATTGTGAGGTCCGTTTGCACGTGAGTATGGTGGCGCGGAGTCTCCAGGACTACGGATTGCTCGCAATCGTGTTGGGGACGTTCTTCGAAGGCGAAGCCACGCTCGTCCTGGCAGGCGTGGCAGCGAACCGAGGTTACCTCAGCGTCGGTCTCGTGATCGTCGCGGGTTTCGTCGGCACCGTAATGGGGGACCAGCTGTATTTTCATCTCGGCCGTACGCGTGGCGCTGATATCCTCGTGAGTCGGCCCCAATGGGCTCCGCGGTTGGAGCGCGTGAAGCGATTCCTCGCCCGCTACGACATGGCCTTCATTCTCGGGTTTCGGTTTCTCTACGGCCTTCGTGTCTTGTCGCCGTTCGCGATCGGAATGAGCGGGATACCCGCGCGCCGGTTCCTCGTTCTGAACGGAATCGGTGCGCTTCTCTGGTCCGTAGGCATCACGCTTCTCGGTTACGGCCTCGGCCAGGGAGCGGAGGCGCTGCTCGGACGAGCCAAAGAAGTCGAGCTCATGTTGTTCATGGCCATCGTCCTCGTGGCGACCGCTTGCTGGGTGACGTCGCTGGTGCGCCGTCGGTTGGCCGCCCGGCGCGACGCCGAGAGGCTCGAGCGCGACCGCTTCAGGACGCGCTGATCGGCGGGGGCGAAGGCGAGAGAAGAGGGCGCCGACCCACTCGTGCGTCAGCCGTCGCGGGCGCGCCCAGTCGGACTGAAGGGACGCGAACCGCTCAGGACGAAAGGGTTGAGACGTCGATCGGTCTCGGCTCAGTCGCGACTTCCGGGGGCTTCCGGCCGGGCAGCCAGAGCACGAATCGTGCGCCCCCCATTTTCGACGCTTCCACCCGCAGGTCGCCGCCGTGAGAGACGGCGATCGACCGCGCGATCGCGAGACCGAGGCCATGACCGTTCGGTCGACCGTCGCCGACCGTCACGAAGCGTTCGAAGACGCGCTCGGAGTCCTCCTGCGGAATTCCGGCTCCGGCGTCGTCGACGGTGATCTGGACGCCTTCGTGGATCCATTGGCAGCGCACCGCCACCGCGGTGTTCGGATCCGTATGGTGCAAGGCGTTGTCCAGAAGGTTGGCGATCACGCGGTCGATCAGATCGGGGTCACCACGAATGACCGCCGCGCATGTGTCGACACGAAGCGACGAACCGCGCGCCTCGAAGGCAGCTTCGTACACCGCGATCGCGTTCTCGAGACGAGCCGTGAGGTCGAATGGTTGGAACCGGGTCGTCGCGCGACCGTCTTCCACTTCCGCGATCAGCAATAGGCCATCGACGACGCGGCTCAGTTCCGCTGAAGTCGCGCGTACTGATTCGAGTGCTTTCGTCTTCTGCTGCAACGTTCCGTCGTAGGCGACCTCCGCGACCGTCGCGATGCGATTGAGCGGAGTCCGGAACTCGTGAGCCAGGACGCTCGCGAATTCTCGGAGCCGCGAGAACGACCCGTCGATCTCCTCGAGCGTCTCGTTGAGGAGTCGCGCGTGCTCGTCGACCGGGTCACGTGTGCCGCGTTCCGGGATCCGCTCGGCAAGGCGCCTCGGCCCGACACGCTCGAGCGCCCTGCTCGACTGACGAAGAGGGCGAAAGGCCCAGGTTGTCGCGAAGACCGCCGAAACCAGCGCGAGGGCGCTCGTGATCCCGGCTACGAGGAGAAGGCCCCGCTTGATCTCCGCGAGCTCCGAGGCAAAATGCTCCATCGATACCGCGACCTCGAGCTTCTCTCCCTGGTCGAACCGTCGGCTTCCGACCAGGAACCCAGATGGATCGAGGACGCGGAACGCGTTGAGATCGCGACCGTCGTCGCCCGGCTGCGCGCGGGTGATCACGGATTCGTCGGGCCAGCGCCCAAAGCGCTCGATCGAGCCATCGGAGGCCTCGACGCGCATCGCGACTTCCGATCCCTCGAGCGCGAGGCGCGCGTCCGCAACCGCCAGACTCGGATCGACGCCGATCGCGACTTCCCGCTCCACGGTGCGAAGGATGTGTTGAACCCATGCGTCGGCGGCTTCGAGCGACTCCATCGCGACGAACGCATAGAGGACCGCGCTCTCGATGGCGATGCTCGTGAGCAGGAGGAACCCGATCAGGAGGGAGGCTCGGGTGTCCGTCCGCCTCGCGAAGCGCCGGATCCCCTCACGCAAGCGAATACCCTCGACCGCGGACGGTTCGAATGGCCGACCCGACCCCTTCGGCTTCGAGCTTTCGGCGCAGCCGGTTCACGTGCACATCGACGACGTTCGTCGCGGGCTCGAAGTCGTAGCCCCAGACTTCCCGCAGGAGGCTGCCCCGATTGACGATCTGGCCGTCGGAGCGGGCGAGCATCGCGAGCAGACCGAACTCGATGGGGGTCAGTTCGAGACGACTGCCCCGCGCGGCAGCGACGCGCCGCACCATGTCGATTTCGAGCGCTCCGACCGAGAAGCGCGTCGCCTCGAGTCGGGGGCGCCGCTCGAGTGCGCGGAGGCGCGCCGCGAGCTCGGCGAATGCAAAAGGCTTGACGAGATAGTCGTCGGCTCCGCGATCGAGGCCCTCGACGCGATCTTCGAGCGCTCCCCGCGCCGTCAAGATCAGACAGGACGCTTCGGGATGGCGGTCACGGATCTGCGTAAGGACGTCGTAACCGGACCCGTCGGGCAACCCGAGGTCGAGAACTGCGGCATCGAGCGAGCGGGTCTCGAGCGCGATCGCCGCGGATGCGACGCCGTCGGCAATGAGAACCTCGTGGCCTTCTCGCTCCAATCCTACGCGAAGCGCCTCGGCCGTCTCCTTGTCGTCTTCCAGAACGAGGATCTTCATCCGAACACCTGAGGCGGGAGTCTAGCCGCGCCTCGCGAATGCGGAGGACGTCGGCCGCATGACGATCCGTTCATATTGGCGGAAGGCAATGGCGTCCCGATCGCGCGGAGCCGATGATGCGGCGCATGGAGGGAGGGCTCGGCAGACGTTCTCGAGGTCGGGCGGTGTGGGTCGATCGGCGTTCGCACCGCCAGGGCGCACGCCTACTCACGGCTTCGCTCGTGACCGTGCTCGGATGTGCGAATCCCTCGACTGATCCCGATCTGTCCTCGGAACTCGAGGAGCGCCTTCGAGCCGGCTTCGATCGCCCTCCCGGAACGGAGTTCCAGGTGCCTCCCGAGGTCCGCCTGGACGACGGCCTCTCGGAGAACGAAGCGGTCGCGCTCGCGCTGTGGAACGAGCCGCGTTTCCGAGAAGCCCTGGTCGGGCTCGAAGTTGCCGAAGCCGATCTGTGGCAGGCGGGTCTGCTGCCGAATCCGGTCCTCCGGCTGTTCTTTCCGCTCGACGTGAAGCAGTTCGAAGGCACGATGGCGTGGGCCCTCGATGCGCTCTGGACGCGCCCCTGGCGAGTCGCGTCTGCGCGAAACGTCTGGGGTGAAACGGCGCAGCGGCTCGTCGAAACCGGCCTTCAGACCGCCTCCGCGACGCGCCTCGCGTTCATCGATGCGCGGTTCGGAGAGGGCAGCGCCGATCTCGCGCAACGTCGCGCGCGCCTCTCCGAACGCTTCGCGGCGATCGTGGCGGCCCGCGCGAAACGCGGAGAGGTGATCGAGTTCCAGGCCGCGAGCCGGCGGGCGGACGCGCTTCGCGCCCGGGAAGACGCCGTCGCGGCCCGCCAGCGAGCCGATCGCGCACGCATGGCGCTGCGCGCGGCCGTCGGCGCGGACGAGATGCTCCCCGCGCTCGAACTCGGCAGGGCTCGCGAACTCGAGGAGCCACCGGATGCCGAAGAGGCGAAGCTGCGGGCGCTCGAAACGCGCCCGGCGATCCTGGCGGCGCGGCTGAGGGTCGACGCCGCGGCCGAGCAGATCGGGCTCGCGAAGCGAAGCGTGGTTCGACTGGGCGTCGTCGTCGACTCGAATCAGAAGGGCGCGAACGGATGGGAGGTGGGCCCCGGCCTCGACGTCGAGATCCCCCTCTTCGACCGCAACCAGGCGGGAATCGCGCGCGCGGAGGCGTCGCTCGAGCAAGCGGAGTGGGCCTACGCCGGCGAGCGTCGCCGTGTGTCGATCGAAGTCGCGACAGCCCACCGCGTCTACGCCGACGCGCTCGGCGCGGTCGAGCGCTGGACCGCCGAAGCGATCCCGGCCGTGATCCGTCGTGCGGAGCTCGCGCGGCGTGCCGAACAGCAGGGCAGTATTCCCTATACCGACTTGATCACGGCCGAGCTGCAGCTGGTGGACGCCGAAATCCGCGCGCTCGATCTCGAGACGGCCGCCCGACGTGCACTCGTCGATCTCGAACGTGGCATCGGCAGGAGGTTCGATGAGTAACGTCAGGAGGTTCGATGAGTCACGTTGATCGATCGGCTTCGAGACGGGCCGTGGTGCGCGGGCGCGCGGCTGCGCTGGTCGCCGTGTTCTACTTGCCCGCGGCGATGGCGCTCGCAGCCGGGACCGACGGCCAGCGACCCACCGCCGCCGAACCGGTTGCGGTCGAGAACGAACGCCCGGAAAGCGAACTCGCACTCGTGAAGCTCGTCCCGCAAGCGGCTGCCCGACTCGGGATCCGGACCGTCGCGATTCGCCGAGAGCCGGTCGTGCGTCGGCGCTCGGTCGGGGGGGTCGTCATGACACCTGCGGGTCGGATCATTCAGGTCTCCGCGCCGACGGAAGGAAATGTTCTCGGGGTCGATGGCAACGCCTTTCCCTTCCCGGGCACGAAAGTGCGGGCCGGTGCCGAGCTCCTTCGCCTCCTGGTCGTGTCGGCACCCGAGCTCGCTCGAGCGCGTGAGGTGATCGAGGTCGCGATGGCTCGCGTGGCCGTTGCGGAGGCCGCCCAATCCACTGACGCGACCCCCGAATCCGAGCTGGAGCTGGCCGAGGCCAGGCGCTCTCTCGCCGCAGCGCGTCGCCGCCAGCAGGTGCTGACGGGGACCGGGGATGCAGCTGATCTGGCTCCGGTGTCGGTGTCGGCCCCGATCTCGGGGGTCATCCGGTCGCTGATGGTGAGCCCCGGACAATCCGTTCCGGCCGGGGCGCCCCTCGTCGAGATCGTCGCTACGGATCCGATGTGGGTTCGCACGCCGGTCTTCGCCGGAGACGTCCGCTCGTTCGCGAGCGATCGCGGCGCGAGTGTTCGCCGGCTCGGTGATCGCGAAGTACGACCGGCGAGCCCGGTTGCAGCCCCGCCCTCAGCGGACCCGGCTCTGGCTTCCATCGACCTCTACTACTCGGTTCCGAACCCGGATGGCGACCTGCGAGACGGCGAACGCGTGGAAGTGAACCTGGCGATGAAGGGCAAAGATCGCGCGCTCGTCCTCCCCTATGCGGCCGTCGTCTACGACACGCACGGGGGAACCTGGGTCTACGAAGAAGTCGACGCCCACGTATTCACACGCCGTCGCATCGACATCGCCTTCGTCGACGGCGATCAGGTGATCGCGACGCGCGGCCCCGCCGATGGCGCACGCATCGTCGTCGAGGGTGTCTCGGAGCTCTTCGGCGCCGAGTTCGGGATCGGTCGATGAAGTCTCGCTCGCCCGCGTCGCAAGGAACTCCGGCGTCATGAAGTGGATCGTGCAGACAGCGCTCCGGTTCCGAGTGCTCGTCGTCGCGAGCGCTCTACTGCTGCTGGGATTGGGGCAGCGGCTCCTCCCCGAGACGCCCCTCGATGTCTTTCCGGAGTTCGCACCTCCCCTCGTCGAGATCCAGACCGAGGCCCCCGGTCTCTCCAGCGAGGACGTCGAGAGCCTGATCACGATGCCGATCGAGAACGGGGTGATCGGCACGCCCTGGATGACCGACATCCGTTCGAAGTCGGTGCTGGGATTGTCTTCGATCCGACTGATCTTCGATCGTGACGTCGACCTGATGAACGCGCGCCAGCTGGTTCGGGAGCGGCTCGATCAGGCTGCGCGGGCGCTGCCGGCCGTGGCTCGGCCCCCGGTTCTGCTCTCTCCGCTGTCGTCGACGAGCCGCGTACTCAAGATCGGGCTCTGGTCCGACCGACTCTCGCGCTCCGAGTTGTCGCAGATCGCGAGATGGAAGATCCGCCCTCGGTTGATGGCGGTCGAGGGCGTCGCCAACGTCGCGATCTGGGGTCAGCGCGACCCGCAACTCCAGGTACTCGTCGATCCCGAGCGCCTTCGCACGTTCGGTATCTCCCTCGATCGCGTGATCGCCGCGGCGGGCGAAGCCTCCGCGCTCGGCGGGGGCGGCTTCATCGACACGCCGAACCAGCGACTCGCGATCGCCTTCGATCGAACGGTCGACACGAGCGCGGATCTCGAAGAGATGCTGCTGGAGTCGGGGGGTGGCGCGGTCCTGACGCTCGGCGACGTGGCCGATGTCGTAGAGGGCGTCGGGCCTCCGATCGGCGACGCGATCGTCAATGACGTGCCCGGAATCCTGCTGATCGTCGAAAAGCAACCCTGGGGCAACACGCTCCAGGTCACCCACGAAGTCGAGCGCGTACTCGACGCGTTGCGTCCCGCGCTCGATGGCGTCGAGATGGACGCGACGATCTTTCGGCCTGCGACGTTCGTGGAGATGTCGCTCGCGAACCTGCGCACGGCGCTGCTGATCGGCGCAGTGCTCGTCGCCGCGATCCTCGGGCTGTTTCTATACGAGTGGCGCACGGCGCTGATTAGCATGCTCGCCATGCCGCTCAGCCTCGTCGCGGCCGCCCTCGCGATCCGCTACCAGGGCGGGACGATCGACACGATGGTGCTCGCGGGCCTGATCATCGCGCTCGGCGAGGTCGTCGACGACGCGATCATCGACGTCGAAAACGTCCTTCGCAGGCTGCGTCTCGAGCGCGATCGAGTCGATCCGCGCTCGCCGTTCGAAGTCGTATTGTCCGCGTCGCTCGAGGTGCGCAGCGCCGTTCTCTACGCGAGTCTGATCGTGGCCGTCGTGCTCGTCCCGGTCTTCCTGCTTCCCGGATTGAGCGGCGCATTCTTCCGTCCCCTGGCGCTCTCCTACATTCTGGCGATCCTCGCGTCTCTCGCCGTCGCGCTGACCGTGACGCCCGCGCTCTGTCTTCTACTGCTTCCCGGCGCGCTCGATGGCGCGAGGGAAGCGCCCGTCACGACCTGGCTTCGAAAGGGCTACCAGCGAGTCTTGCCTCGCGTGATGCGCCCGCGCGCTTCCGTGGCGGTGATCGCTGGCAGCTGCGCCGCGGCGCTCGCCGTTTGGCCGCTGGTGTCGCAGGAGTTCCTGCCGAACTTCAAGGAGTACGACTTCTTGATGCACTGGGTCGAGAAGCCGAGTGTCGGAATCGAGGCGATGGACCGGATCACGATCCGCGTGAGCCGCGAGCTGCGTGCCGTGCCCGGCGTACGCAACTTCGGTTCGCACATCGGGCGGGCGGAGGCCGCCGACGAAGTCGTCGGGACCGAGTTCACGGAGCTCTGGATCAGCCTGGAGCCCGACGTCGACTACGAATCGACCGTCGCGAACGTGCAGGAGATCGTGGACGGTTACCCGGGGCTCCATCGGGATCTCTTGACCTATTTGCGAGAACGCATCAAGGAGGTGCTCACCGGCGCTAGCGCTTCGGTGGTCGTCCGGCTCTATGGCGACGATCTCGGAGAATTGCGGAGCGCCGCCGCCGACGCACGCGAGGCGATGTCCAAGGTGGAAGGTGTTTCGCACCTCGCGATCGAACACCAGACGACGATCCCGCAGATCGGTCTGCGCGTTCGTCCGGAAGCCGCCGCTCGACACGGGGTCTCGGTTTCGAGCCTTCAGCGGACGGTCGAAACCCTCGTTCGAGGCCGACGGGTCGGACAGATCTTCGAAGACCAGACGATCCGGGACATCGTCGTCTGGGGCGAGCCGAGTACGAGGTCCGATCCGGTCGCGCTCGGCGAAATGCTGATCGAGGGACGAGGCGGTTCGCGCGTGCCGCTCAAGTACCTTGCCGACATCGACATCCGTCCCGCGGCCAACTCGATCAAACGCAATCGCGGATCGCGCCGGATCGACGTCATCTGCAACAGCGAGGGGCGGCCCCTCAGCGACGTAGCCGAGGACGTCGAAGCGAGAGTGCGGGCACTGTCCTTCGCGCCTGGCATCCACCCCGAGTTCCTCGGCGAGTTGGCGGAGCGACGCGCGGCCAGCCAGAGCCTCGCCCTGCTGTCGATGATCGCGCTCCTCGGGGTCTATGCGCTGCTGCAGGCCGACTTCGGCTCCTTTCGTCTCGCGTCGGTCGTGTTTCTCAGCCTGCCCTTCGCACTCGTGGGCGGCGTCGCGTCGGTCGTCGCGACGGGCGGCGTGCTGTCGCTCGGTTCGCTCGTCGGGTTCGTCACCGTGTTCGGCATCGCAGCGAGGAATGCGCTCATGCTGATGAGCCACAGCCTGCACCTGGAGAAGGTCGAAGAGATGCCCTTCGGCCCGGATCTCGTCATGCGAGCGGCCGAAGAGCGCCTCGCGCCGATCCTGATGACGGCGCTGACGACGGGGCTCGCGCTGGTTCCCATCGTCGCTCGTGGCGCTCAGCCGGGATACGAAATCGAGCACCCGATGGCCCTCGTCATTCTGGGCGGGCTGATCACCTCGACGATCCTCAACCTCTTTCTGATGCCGGGACTCATTCTGCGGTGGGGGAGGGCGGGCGGCACGCGCGAAGCACGGTCCGGGGGCGCGAGCCCGACGGGTGCGGAGTTCTCGCGCGGCTGAGAAGCACAGACCCGAGGCGGCGGGCGAGCGCAGCCGAGCGCCCGGGATCGGGGCTGTCGACGCCGGGCCCGCTCCGCCGCGGACATGGATCGCGAAGGTGGTCCCCGCCGCCTGCCAGTGTTGCGAAACCCTTGGACGGTCCGTACGTTCGATTCGCACTGCGCCCCTGGAGTTCACGTATTTCCTCTACGCCCCCGCTCCCGAATTCACGTCGACCCGCGACGGCGACATCGCCCGGCGGCCATCTTCCCACCTTGGATCGGCCGGGTGGGGCGGCACGAAGCTTCGTCTCGAGTAGTACCGATGGGGGCGCTCGCCGCGCGATGCGACCCGGTAGCCGCTCTAGGGAGCTCGCCACCGGCGATCGGCGCGTCTTCGGCACAAACGGCCGGACGCGGTGAGCCGCCGGCTCTCGATCCCGATCGCCCTCGTCGCCGCAGGGCTGATCGGCTTCGCGACGCTCGTCGCCACGAGTCCCGAAGTCGATCGCCGCTCTCCTGAACCGATCGCGCCCGTCGTACGAACGCTCGAGGTCGTGCCCGCGAGCCATCGCTTTTCGGTCGTCGCGCACGGCACGGTCGAATCGCCGATCGACACCCAGTTGCGAGCGCAGGTAGACGGCGAGGTCATCTGGGTCTCGGAGCATCTGGCGCCCGGAGGTTTCTACGAGGCCGGCGAGCACGTCGTGACGATCGATCCGACGGACTATGAAGATGACCTCGAAGCCACGAGGGCCGCCCGCGATCGGGCCGCGAGCTCTCTCTCGCGAGCGCGCAGGGAGCACGAAAGACAGCAGGAGCTGGCCTCGTTGTCTGCGGCGAGCGTCGCCCACGCCGACGAAGCGCGGGATGCGTTCCGGGCCGCGGACGCCGCGCTGCGCGAGGCCCGGGTTCAACTCGCTCGCGCGGAGCGCAACCTCGAGCGGACGAAGGTCGTCGCGCCCTACGCCGGCCGAACGCTCGCCAAGCGAGTCGACATCGGGCAATTCGTTCGGCGCGGCGACGACCTGGCCGAGCTGTACGCGATCGAATATGCGGAGGTCCCGCTCCCGATTCCGGATTCCGATCTGGCCTTCCTCGACCTGCCTCATCCCTTTCACGACGCAGGCGGTTCCGAAATCGTCGAGGCGCCCCGGGTTCGGCTCCGCGCCCGGTTTGCGGGAATCTCCGCCGAATGGATGGGGCGGGTCGTGCGGACGGCGGCGGAGATCGACCCGCGCAGCCGCACCGTGACGGTCGTCGCTCGCGTCGACGATCCGTACGGACGCATGCCCGACGGTCCGGATGTGCCCCTCCCGGTCGGCCTCTTCGTCGAAGCCACGATCGAGGGGCGCAGCATCGATGATGCCGTCGTGCTTCCATCGAGCGTCCTCCACGAAGGCTCGAGGGTCTATGTAGTGGACGACGAAGGGCGGCTCCGGTTTCGCACGGTCGAGGTCCTCCGGGCGCGGCGCGACGAGATCGTCGTCGGGGGCGGCTTGCGCGCGGGCGAGCGGGTGGTGGTGACTCCCCTCCATGGCGCTGTGGAACGGATGCGCGTGCGCGCCGAAGAGGTCCGGGAAGGATCCCCAAGCGCGGAACCGTCGGTATGAACCGCATCATCGCGTGGTTCGTCGTCAATCCGGTAGCGGCCAATCTCTTGATGGGACTGATCCTGCTCGGTGGACTCGTCGCGCTGCCCGTGATCCAGCAGAAGACGATGCCCGACATCGAAGTCGACATCGTGCAGGTGAGCGTCGAATACCTCGGCGCAGCGCCCGAAGAGGTCGAAAGCGGCGTCTGCATCCGGATCGAGGAGGCGATCGCCGGGATCGAAGGCGTCGACAGAATCGCGTCGGTCGCGACCGAAGGCGCGTGCAACGTGAGCGTGGAGCTGATCACGGGCTATCCGCGTGACCGCGCTCTCTCCGACATCAAGAACAAGGTCGACGGCATCGACACTTTCCCGGAAGAGGCCGAGAAGCCCCTCGTCAGCCATTACACGATCCGGCACAACGAACTCCAGATCGCGCTTTCGGGTGCGGCCTCCGAGCGTGCGCTCAAGTTTCACGGCGAACATCTTCGCGACGGGATCACGGCCAACACCCAGGCGACCCAGGTCGACCTTCGCAACGCGCGCGCCGACGAAATTTCGATCGAGGTGTCGGAGGAGTCGTTGCAACGCTTCGGGCTCACCTTCAGCCAGATCGTCGACGCCGTTCGTGGCTCCTCGGTCGACCTGCCCGGTGGTTCGATCAAGACGTCTGCAGGAGAGATCCTGTTGCGATCCGCGGGACAGGCCTACGTCGGAGAGGAATTCGATCGCATCGTGGTCCTGACTCGCGAGGACGGCACTCGCGTGCTGCTCGAAGACGTCGCACGGGTCGTCGACGGCTTCGAAGACGATCCACGCTATGCGACCTTCGACGGGGAAAAGGCCGTCATGGTCTACGTCTACCGCGTCGGGGAACAGAAGGTGCTCGAGCTCGTCGCGGACGTGAAGGGCTACGTCGCGGAGTTCGCGAAGACGCTGCCCGAAGGCCTCTCGGTCACGATCTGGCGGGACGGGTCGCAGTACCTGCGAGATCGCCTGGACGTGCTCATCCAGAACGGGGTGGGCGGCTTCGCGCTCGTCTTCGTCGTGCTCGCCCTGTTCCTTCGCCTGCGACTCGCCTTCTGGGTCGCCATCGGCGTCCCGATCTCGATCATGGGCGCCCTCGGGCTCTTTCCGACCCTCTCGGTCTCGATCGACATCCTGACCCTGTTTGCCTTCATCCTCGTGCTCGGCGTACTCGTCGACGACGCGATCGTCGTCGGCGAGAACATCCACACCCATCAGGCACGAACCGGAGATGCGATTCGCGGCGCGATCCTGGGTGCCCAGGAGGTGTCGAAGCCGGTGATCTTCGGCGTCCTGACGACGGTCACCGCCTTCGCTCCGATGGTCCTCTCGCCGGGTCAGACCGGTGAGATGTTCGGCACCATCGGTCTCATCGTCACGCTCTGCCTCTTCGTCTCCCTGGTCGAGTCGCAGCTCGTGCTGCCTGCGCATCTGGGCCACCACATGCGCGAGGAGGAGCGCGCGGCGCCGGCCTCGACACCGCACTCTTCGGGCGGAGTCGCGGCGAGATGGCGTCGCCTCCAGTCCGCGACGAGCGAGGCCCTCGAGCACCTCGGGGATCGCTACTACGCGCCCGCGCTCGCGCGGGTCCTCGTCTGGCGCTACGCGGCGATCGCGACGGCCATCAGCCTGCTCTTGCTCACGGGGGGGCTGCTCGCCAGCGGGCGCATCGCCTTCAGCTTCTTTCCGAAGATCGAAGCCGACTACATCACCGCGGCGCTCACTCTGCCCCAGGGCACCCCCGTCGAGACGACGGCACGCGCCATCGCGGAGATCGAGCGCGCCGCGTTGCGTGTGAAGGCGGACATCGATCAGGAGTTGGGAGGCGGGCACGACTCGATCTTCCTCCACGTCCTGTCCTCGGTCGGAGAGCAGCCCACGCTCCAATCGGGTCCGGTCGCCGAGGACGCAGGCAAGGGCAGCCATCTCGGTCAAGTGGCCATCGAGCTCGAGAGCCTGCGCGCGATCTCGGCGCCGGAGATCGTGCGGCGCTGGCGTGAAGCGACGCCACCGGTGCCCGAAGCGGAGGAGCTGGTCTTCAGCTCGGACTACGTGTCGATGGGCAAGCCCGTCGACCTCGAGCTGCGCTCCGACGACGTGCAGCAGCTCGCAGTCGTCGCGAATCGACTCGAGGCCGAGCTCGCCTCGTATCCCGGGGTGACCGACGTCGGCGACTCGTTTCGCGCGGGCAAGCAGGAGATCAAGCTCTCGATCCTGCCCGAGGCAGAAGCGCTCGGGATCACGCTCGCCGACGTCGCGGGTCAGGTCCGCCGCGCGTTCTACGGCGAAGAGGCGCAGCATATCCAGCGTGGGCGCGACGACGTGAAGGTGATGGTGCGCTATCCCGCGGCGCGTCGCCGGTCGTTGGCCGATCTCGCAAATCTTCGAATCCGGACGCCGGCGGGCGGGGAGGTGCCTTTCTATACGGTCGCGCGCGCCGATCGAAGCTACGGATTCGCGAACATCCAGCGTACGGACCGCCGCCGGGTCATCGCCGTGACCGCGGACGTGGACCCCACCCTCGCGAACGCGAACCAGGTGATCAGCGACGTGCAGCGCGACGTGCTCCCCCGCCTGATGGCGGAGTATCCGGGCCTCTCGTATTCGCTCGAGGGAGAGCAGCGGGAGCAGCAGGAGGGCATCGTGGCACTCGGGCGGAGCTACGCCTTCGCGCTCTTCGTCATCTACGCGTTGCTGGCGATTCCGCTGAAGTCGTACGGTCAGCCGCTGATCATCATGGCCGTGATTCCGTTCGGCCTGGTCGGGGCCATCGTCGGGCACATCGTGATGGGACTCGAGTTCAGCATGATGTCGCTCTTCGGGGTCGTCGCGCTCTCCGGCGTCGTCGTGAACTCGAGCCTCGTTCTCGTGGATACGCTGAATCGACGTCTCGCCGAGGGGTGGGACATCATCGACTCGATCACGAGCGCCGGCGTGTCACGCTTTCGCCCTATCGTGTTGACGTCGATCACGACCTTCGCGGGCCTCCTGCCCCTGTTGGCCGAGAAACGTCTGGGCGCGCGATTCCTGATCCCCATGGCGACCTCCCTCGCCTTCGGTGTGGTCTTCGCGACCGCGATCTCGCTGTTCCTCTTGCCGAGCGCCTACGTCGCACTCGAAGACCTGAAGCGCTGGCGCCGAAGCCGGGCCCGGGGCGGCGATGCGGATCGGACGACTCGGGGAGAGCAGGTCGCTGGACACGGGGTCGCGCCCGAATCGATCGTCCAGCAGGCATCGGACGACCCGCCGAACGCGCGAACGGCCTCCTGACACAGGGCGCTTCCCTCACGACCGGTCGTCGCGCGGAGGGAGGCGCGCCATCAGCTCCGACAGCGCCACGTTCTCGAAATCGACGATCTTGTGCCGCGACGTGTGCCCCGATCGAATGACTACGGCGCTTCGCGGAACTTCGACGGTGGCGGCAAGCAGCGCGATGACGGCGGTATTCGCTCTTCCGCGCTCCGGTCGCGCCCGAATACGGATCTTGAGCGATTCGCCCATCCAGCCCTCGATGGCGTCGTGAGACGCTCCCGGAACGACCTTGATCTGCAGGCGCGCCATCTTGCTTGCTCTCGCGCGTTCGACCGCGGCCCCGCCCGCCTCGATCCGATACCTCGGTCTCTGGCCTTGGCGCGATGCCTCGAACGTGAAACGAAGGGGAATCGTACTGCGAAACGTCGAGCGACGGTCGCAAGATTCTCACGCCCCGGGCAGCGGCTCTCCCGTTTCGGTGCCGGGGGGCTCAGGCCGAGTCGCTGGGGATCCGATACGGCGATCGTAGGCATACGGCACGGAGAGACTCCGATTCGACACGCTCTCGATTGCCGGCGGTCGAATCGGGCCCCCGAACGCTGGAGGACCAGAAATGACAATGACATGGAATCGATCTCTCAGGTTCGGTGCGCTCGTCGCCGCACTGATCGCCTCGCTGGGCGTCGCCCTCGTCGCGGGTGCGGATACCGAGGAAGAGCTGCGCGCGAAGCGTGACCACTGGCAGCAGAAATACCGAGCGCTCCGGTACAACAAGGCATCGCACATCGAGAATGCGGCTCGGATGAAGTATGCCCACGAGCAGTCGCAGCTGAGCAACTACCCACGCGGCGGGGAGCGGGAACGACTCCTCGACGAGTGGAGGAGCTACCTGCGGAAGGCCGAAGAGGTTCAAGAGGACATCGACTCGATCTGGGACGAGGCGCGCGCTGCGGGCGTCCCGCCGGGCTGGCTCTACGAAGTCGAGGACGAGCCGATCGTCCTGAAGAACGAAGAAGCGGGCCCCGCTCCCGCCTCGCCCGGCGAGGACGAGGACGATGGTCGGAATCCGCTCTATCGGGATTTCGACGACGACTGAACGCCGGCCTGCCGCGATCGTTGCGGGCCCTCGGAGGCGCCGGATTCTCCCGCTCACGAGCGATCTCGGGCGACCGAAGACGCCACGTCGACTACGCTCCGGGTCGGGAGCCGAGTGACGTGTTCGAAGCATCAGCCTGCCATCACGACGCGTCGACGGGCGCGCGTCGTCCGAGCCGCCGGGGAACCCGCGGATGAAGCTGATCCTCTGGATCGTGCTGGGCGGGATCCTGTCCCTGGGTGCCTTCTGGCTGTACCGCGCACAGGGGGTCGTGTCGACGCAACTCGGTGAGTTCGCCCCGACTGCCTATCACGAATCGGCCGGTGGCCAGGCGCGGCTCGCACACGCGCGCGAGACCCTTCGCGAGGTCGGGTGGACGCTCCGCGGCGGGGATCGCCAGGTGGCGTGGTATGCGCCGCCGCGCAACGGCGCGGTGATCCTCTACGCGCACGGATCGCCGGGCAACGGTCTCGCCATGCTCGGAGGTGAGGCCGAACGCCTCATCGATCGCGGCTATGGCGCGCTGCTGGTCGATCTCCCCGGCTACGGCCTGAGCCAGGGGCGGCGCGCCTGGGACGAATCCTTCGTGGAATCGTTCAGGCGCGGCGTCGATTTCGCGATCGCCCAACCGGGCGTCGATTCGAACCGGATCGCGGCCTTGGGCTACTCGAACGGGGGTTGCGTCGTCGCCCGCGCGGCCGCCGAGGACGAGCGCCTGGCCGGCATCATACTCCTCGCCGCCTACACGAACCTCTCCGACCAGCTGCGCTTCGCATTCCACCGCCGGACGCCCTTCCTGGGAGACGTCGCGATCGCCGTGTCCAGATTCCGCGGGGTTCCGGTCGATCGCCTGGATACCGAGGCGGCGCTGCGCCGGATGCGCCCGCGCCCCACCCTCGTCGTCTGGGGCGGTTCCGATCGAGCCGTGCCCGATGCAATGGGAATGATTCTCAAGTCTGCCGTGCCCGGGGCCGAGGGATTGAGGTACGCGAACCAGGGTCATCTCGATTTCACGGGGCGGCAGGGCCGGCCCTACATCGACGCCCTGGATGCGTTCCTCGCGGGTGCGCTGGCGATCGAGGGGACTACCACAACCCCATCGCCCGACCGCCGATAGGGCGAACGCGAGGCTCCGCGGTCGATCTCGACCGCCTATCATGGAGTGTGTGGAATCGGCGGCATGAGTCGCGGAATGGATCGCTGCGGGCACTCACGTGGCGTACGGGAAACGAATGGGGAGCGCAACCGCGTTGGAGCGAACAGAGATCGAATCCGGGGTGCGCGAAGTGCTCGACGCGCGGGCGAAGCTGCCTCAGGGAATCGCTGGTGTCGCGAACGACACCAGCCTCTACGATGCAGGGATGACGTCGCACGCGACGGTGAAGGTGATGCTCGGGCTCGAAGATCGCTTCGACGTCGAGTTTCCGGACGAGATGCTGGAACGTTCCGTCTTCGACCAGATCGATACGATCGTCGCTGCGATCGAGAAATTGTTGGTCGACGGTTAGGGCACGTTGGAACCGACGCGATCGACGTCTCCCGGAGTGAGCGTCGACCGCTCGCTGGAGGTCGAATCGCATGCACACGCAGTCGAGCGCCGACCGGATCGACGAGTCGTCCGGTGCGCCGTCCATCGCGACGTCGGCGGCGGTAGCTGCGGCCATCGCGAGTTCCACTGCGTCCGTGCACGCGGAGGACGTGGATCGCGATGCACGCCTGCCCATCGAGACGCTCGATGCTTTGCGCGAAGCGCGTCTGCTGTCGGCGTTCGTACCCACGCGACTCGGCGGAGGCGGCGCGAGCCTCGCCGAAATCACGCGCATCTGCTCGACGCTCGCCGGCGCCTGCGCCGCGAGCGGGATGATCTACGCGATGCACTGCATCCAGGTGGCCTCGATCGTTCGCCACGCGGCCGGTCGCCCGGAGCTCGAAGACTATCTCCGTCGGCTCGTCCGTGAACAGCGCCTGATCGCTTCCGTCACGTCGGAAGTCGGCACCGGCGGAGACCTCCGGAGCAGCGTATGTCACGTCGAACCCGTCGCAGGGGGTCGATTCCGCCTCGAGAAGTCGACCACGACGAGTTCCTACTGCGAGTACGCAGACGATCTCCTCTTGACTGCTCGGCGCGCACAGGACGCGGTCGCGGGAGACCAGGTACTCGTGCTGCTCGGGAAGGACGACTTCGTGCTTCACGACGTGGGCACATGGGACACGCTGGGAATGCGGGGGACCTGCAGCCCGCCGGCACGCGTCGTCGGGGAAGGCGAGGCTTGGCAGATCCTGCACGAGCCGTTCCGGGACATCGCCGCATCGACGATGGTGCCGGTCTCTCACATCACATGGGCGGCCGTCTGGCTCGGGATCGCGGGTGACGCCTACGAGCGGGCACGGCGATTCCTGCGGATGCGGGCGCGGAAGGATCCCGAGGGATCCGTTCTCGCTGCGAATCGCCTCGGCGAGATCGCTTCGCAGGTCTCCGGGATGCGCGCTCGCCTCGCCGAGGCGGTCTCTAGCTTCGAGGCGCGGTCGGCAGACGACGTCACCGGGGCGTCCGGTCCGGGCGCGCTCTTCGCGATCAACGAGCTCAAGCTCGCTGTTTCGGAAGGCCTCGTCGAGGTCGTCGACGCGGCGATTCGCGTGATCGGAATCGCCGCCTACAGGAACGACGGGGATTTCAGCCTGGGGCGACATCTGCGCGACGGACACTCCGCGGCCCTCATGATCCACAATGATCGAATCCGAAGCACGAATGCCGACCTTCTGGTGGTCTACAAGGGTCGATAGGAGACGCTCGTCGTGACGACATCCAGAGCGGAACTCGCGGCGGCTCTGATCGCCCACGACTTCCTGCTCCCTGGCGGCGTTCGGGGTGTGCAGGGGCGGACCTCTCGCTTCGATTCGATCGTCGAGGGCTTCGACGCGATCATCACCGACCTCGCGCGTGAGGCCCGCGCGGAACGCGTCTCGTTTCCGCCGGTGGTCGACCGGGAGATCGTCCGTCGCACGAGCTACATGGAGTCGTTTCCCGAGCTCTGTGGATCGATTCACAGCTACCGCGCGTCGCGCGGGAAGCACCTCGACCTCGTCGATCGCGTGGACGCGGATGGAGACTGGGCCGACTTCCTCGAGCAGCAGCCGCTCACCCTCTGCCCGGCCGCTTGCTATCCCCTCTACCCGACGCTCTCTGGACGCCTGCCGGTAGGCGGGCGGGAATTCGACCTCGCGTCCTGGGTCTTTCGCGCCGAGCCGTCGGACGATCCGGCGCGTCTCCAGTCGTTCCGCATGCACGAGAACGTGCGTGTCGGCGATCCGGACGCCGTCCTCGCCTGGCGCAACGACTGGTCCGAGCGCGCACACGCGCTGCTCTGCGATCTCGGGCTGAGCGCCGAGCTCGCGGTCGCCTCCGACCCGTTCTTCGGACGCGGAGGCAGGCTCCTCCGAGCGAATCAGCTGGCGGAGGAATTGAAGTTCGAGATCCTCGTTCCGATCACGTCGACGACCGACCCGACCGCCGTCGCCTCCTTCAACTATCACGAAGACAAATTCACCAGTCTCTTCGGGATCGAGGCGGCCCATGGCGGGCTCGCGCACACGGCCTGCATGGGCTTCGGGCTCGAGCGGGTGACGCTCGCACTGATCGAGACCCACGGATTCGATCTGGAGAACTGGCCGTCCTCCGTACGCGCGAGGCTGTCGCTGTGAAGGCATCGAGCCGACAGCCGGCGGAGGCGTCCTTCTTCGAGGGAGAGTGGGACTCGCATCGGCTGCATGCGACGGATCGCGACTGGCCAGAGACGAACTGCTACGTCGATCTCTGGGTCGAGTTGCTTCACGCGCATCGGCTCGAGGTCGAGGCGATGCTCGGATTCACCGTCGCGATCGACTACGAGTTCGATCAATGGACGTTCTTCAAGCCTCGTCCGAGCGAGCTCTACGCGCTCTACGGAGTCGAGGTCGAGGAGCTGACCATATGGAAGGATCTCGAGGAGCACGTCGACTGTCAGGTGCGTGCCGGGCGCGTGCCTCTCGTGGAAGTGGATGCGTTCCATCTCCCGGACACGGCCGGAATCGACTACCAGGAGGGCCACTCGAAGACCACGATCGCCGTCGATGCGATCGATCCACCGACCGAACGCCTCCACTATCTCCACAACCGAGGCGGATTCGTCCTCGAAGGCGCCGACTACCGCGGCGTCCTCCGGATCGATCCCGTGCCGGTGACGCACGACCTGACGCCGTTCGTCGAGATCGCGAAGTTCGACCGGGTCGTCCCCCGTGAGCCGAAAGCAACGCGCGAGATCGCTCGCGAGCTTCTCCGAGGGCACCTCACGCGGGTCCCGCGCGAGAATCCGATCGAGTGCTATGCGGCCGTCGTCATGAGCGATCTCGAAGCGCTCTTCGGTCGGGCCGAAGACCGCTTCGACCCCTACGCGTTCGCGTCCATTCGGCAGTGTGGCGCCGGCTTCGCGTTCGCCGCGGATCACGTCCGCTGGTTGGGTGGGGATGCCGGGCCGTGGAGCGAGGCAGCCGATCGGTTCGCCAGGATCTCCGCGCTCGCGAGTCGGCTCGTACTGAAGATGGCGCGGATCGCCCACTCGAGTCGGCCGCGAGACCTTTCGCAGAGCTTCGAAGAGATGGCGGAGCACTGGTCCCGCGGAATGTCCGCGCTAGCGAGCGCGGTCGAAGAATGAACGCGAGAGGCCTGGTCCGGCCGACCCGCCAGAGCCTCTCCGAGGGGTGGTCGATGCGCCGTACCGAGCCCGGGCGCTACGCCTCGCCAGCGGAGATCGACTGGGGCGGCCCGCTCGGACCATTCGATCTCGACGGCGTGTGCGTCCCGGCGACCGTTGCGTCCGCGCTCCGGGCCGCGGGTCGTCTCGAAGACGAAGATGCGGCGTTGGTGGCGCTCGGGGATCTCGATCGAAGCGACTTCTGGTGGCGCACCGAGTTCGCGGCGCCTGGCGAACCTGCCGAACTGCACTTCGATGGTCTCGCGACGGAGTCGCAGGTCTGGCTGAACGGCGAGCGGCTTCTCGAATCGAGCAACATGTTCGCGCCGACGCGTCTGCGACTGCCGGAGGGGCTGGATCGCACGGCCGAGCTCGTCATCGTGTTTCGCGGCCTGGGCGAGCTGCTGGCCCGCAAGAAGCCGCGTGCCCGCTGGCGCACTCGGCTCGTTCGGGAACGCGGGCTCCGCTGGGCGCGGACCAGCTTGTTCGGGCGGATGCCGAGCTGGTGCCCACCGGTCGCGCCGGTCGGGCCTTGGGGCACCATCGAGTGCCGTTCTTCGCGCGCAGGCGCGCTGGTGGTGGAGCGCGCAGGCGTGAACGCGAGCATTTCGTCCGACGGTGCGGGTGAGATCGAGGTGGTCTGTACGATCCGGGGTACCGCTCGAGAAGAGGATCGCTTCTGGATCGACGTCGAAGGCGCACGTCATCCGCTCACGCTCGGACCGGGGCCGGACGGGACGCTGAGTGCGCGGGGCGTGGCGCGGGTCCCGGGCGTTGAACAATGGTGGCCGCATACGCATCTCTCGGACGGCGCGACGCCCCGTCGATACTCGGTGGCGTTGGTCCATACGGAGTCGGAAACCGCGGAGTTCCGGGTCGACCTCGACCCGTTGGGCTTCCGCACGATCCAACGCGCACCCGGAGAGCGTTTCGCGCTCGTCGTGAACGGTGAACGGATCTTCTGTCGCGGGACCTGCTGGACGCCCATCGATGCGTTCGCGCTCCACGCCGACGAGGCGCCGCTTCGGACGGCACTCACGCGCGTGCGCGACGCTGGGGCGAACATGTTGCGTGTGACCGGGACCGTCGCTTACGAATCGGATGCGTTCTACCGGATCTGCGACGAGCTCGGAATCCTGGTGTGGCAGGATTTCATGTTCGCGACGCTCGACTATCCGGTTGACGACGACGCTTTCTTCGAGTCCGTTCGCAGCGAGGTGGATGCGGTCCTCGATCGATTGCAGGGACGCGCCTGTATCGCAGTTCTCTGTGGCAGCAGCGAGGGCGAACAGCAGCCGGCGATGCTCGGGCTCGCTCCCGAGGATCGCGCTAGCCGCTTCTTCGACGACTGGCTCCCGAAGCGATGCGCTGCGCGCCGACCGGACGTGCCGTTCTGGTCGAGCACGCCCAGTGGTGGAGAGCTGCCCTTCCACACACGCGTCGGTACCAGTCACTATTTCGGCGTCGGCGCCTACCTGCGACCTTACGAGGACGTCGCGGTTTCCCGCCCGGCGTTCGCGACGGAGTGCCTCGCGTTCTCGAATCCACCGGGCGTCACCGGCGCAGACACCACGCCGGAGGAGCGCATCCCGAGAGATCGGGGTAGCGAATGGAATTTTCGAGACGTGACCCGCCACTATCGGAGCGCGCTCTTTGCAAACGTGCGTGAGGAGGACCTCGACGCCGAGACGGAGACCGCGCTCGAGCGGGCCGCGCTCGCGAACGTGATGGAGACGACGACGGCGCTGCTTCGGGATCCCGCCCTCGACTGTGGCGGCGCCCTCGTGCTCGCCCATCGCGACCCGTGGCGTTGCGCCGGTTGGGGCGTGCTCGGCCACGACGGTGCTCCCAAATCCTCGTGGTATGCGCTCGCGCGCGCGTGGGCCCCCGTGGCCGTCTCGATTTCCGACGACGGTCTCAACGGCGTTCGCGTGCACGTCACCAACGACCGGCCCGAGGTCCTCACCGATCGATTGTTCGTCGCGCTCATGCGCGTCGACGGGACGATCGTGGAGTCCTCTGAGGTCCAGCTCGAAGTCCCGCCGCGCGGCCACTTCAGTGGATCCGTCGATGCGCTGATCGGCAGCTTCGTCGACTCGAGCCACGCCTATCGATTCGGACCGCCCGCTTTCGACGTGGCGATCGCGCGACTCAGCTCCATCGGGAGGTGTACCGGGCGCGAGGCGATCCACGTACCGCGGGAACGCGGTCGTCTCGATCGCGCGACACTCGGTCTCACCGCCGCATGGGATGTCGATCGCGTGGGTGATTCGCTCGCCTTGATCATCCATACCGAATCGTTCGCGCAGTTTCTGACGGTCGAAGCAGGGGAGGCAGCGGTCTCCGACAACTTCTTCCACCTCGCCCCCGGCTTTCCGCGGCGGATCGCGATCGATCCAGACGGACGACGCGCGTGTGAATCCATCCGGGTCGAGGCGGTCAATGGGCTCGATGGCCTCGACGTGCGTTGGCCTGAAGGCGCGAGCGCATGAGTTTCGATCTCGAGCACCCGGAGGCGGGTTGGATCGAGGGCCCGGCTGGCGCGATCTTCGCTTTCCACCATGCGCCTCGGGACCGGTCGCCACGTCGTTCCCACGCGGTCTTGCTCTGCGACCCTCTCGGCCCGGATCGAATGAACCTCCACCTCACGCACCGAGCATTGGCGATCCGACTCGCCGATGCCGGGTTTCATGTCGTCCGCTTCGATCCGACTGGGACGGCGGATGCGTCCGGTGGACCGCGGGAGCCCGGTTGGCCGGGTGGCTGGTGGGCCGACGCGCGTGCGTGCGGCGAGCACCTCCTCGCCCGAAGCGGTGCGGCACGGATCGCGGCGTTCGGCTCACGCTTCGGCGCGACGCTCGCTGCGACACTGCCGGAGGTCGATACGCTGATGCTGTGGGGACCCCATCGTGACGGCTCCACGTTCTTGCGGGCCGAGAAGGCACTCACGCGCCTCGTCGGAGCGAACCCATCCGGAATCGAGCCCGAATTCGCGCGGCCCGATGACGCCGAGTATCTCGGCTTCGTGTACTCGGCCGGCGCGCGCGATGTGCTCTCGAACGTTCGGCCCCTCGCCCAGGATGGCACGTCGTGCCGTCACGTGCGGCTCGTCGCGTGGGACGACGGCGCCACCGAGGCAGACTTCGCCGAGTGGTTCTCGAAGCTCGGCGCGCACGTCGAGCTCGCGCGACCCGACGGATTCTGCTCCGACGATTCGCTCGAGCACCAGGCCGTTCCGGAGCCGCTGCTGGCTGGATTCACCCGTTGGCTGGTCTCGATCGACGAATTGGAGTCGCAGGCTCCATTGCGAACTCCGTCGTCCACCAATCGACTCGCGTCGAAGGCCCGCGTAGATCGCGGACCGCCCAATTCTGGGGCTGTCTATGAGGAAGTCCTCAGGTTCGGAGCTGGTGGCGATTTGATCGGAATTCTGACGACACCGGTCGAGTCGCTCTCCGAGCCCGGCGTGCCGACCGTGGCGTTCGTGAGCGGCGGCAACAACCATCGCCCGGGGATCAATCGCAACTACACCGAATGGGCCAGAGAGGCCGCGCTTCGCGGGTGCCCCGCGTTGCGATTCGACATTCGAGGGCTGGGCGATAGCCCTCCCGAGCGGGCCGAGACGCTCAACGTGCTCTATCGAGAGGAGACGCGGCAGGACGTCCGTGAGGCGGTCTCGGTCGCTTGCGACCGCACGGGCTCTTCCAGCGTCGCGCTGGTTGGGTTGTGCGCAGGGGCCTATCAGGCCTTCCATGCTGCGAGAAGCGATGCCCGCGTCGGTGCCCTGGTGTTGCTCGACCTGCTCCGATGGGACCCGGACGCACCGACTTCGACTCGCGTAGGCTTCTGGGCACGGCGTGAGCGTGCGCTCGCGCGATGGTGGGAGCGGCTCGGTCCCTCGAGAGGCTCGACTACGGTGCTGGGAGAGGGGTTGCTCGAGATCACTCGTCGCGGATCGGACGTCCTGATCGTGTCGTGCCTCGACGAGGTCGGCGGGAGCCAGGTTGTCGAGGCGATCGACTCGGTTCGGCCCGCGCTGGATGCAACGGGTCGACTTCGCGTGGAACTCGTCACCGACACGAACCACATCTTCAGTCCGCTGTGGTCCCAGGCGTGGCTTTCGAAGCTGCTCGCAGACTACCTCGACACCGCGGGTGATTCCGTGTCCTGAGTCGGTCAGCCACGAGGCAGAGGGCGGTCGTGCTCGACCGCAGAAGGGCCACGCTGCCCGATCCTGCGGCCGTGTTCGAGGCTCGGCCGCTGGAGCCGAGGACGAACCCTCGCTCTCGGCATCGCGCGCGGCGTACGAACCCGGCGGAGACCGCCGTACCTCGGAGTGGCGGTGAGGAATGAGAGTCTCCGCCGTGGGACCGCGATCACTCGGTCGTCGTTCCTGAGAATGACTTCGTCGACTGCGGGAACAGGAGACTGGTGTTTCTCGTCGTACCGTTTGCCTATCATCGATACGAGGAGAAGCACATCGATCGCAGGGGCACGGTCTCGCGACTCCAACGAATTTCGGAGATCCAGAATGGGTGCAAGCTCGAGGACGATTCTCGCGGATCGCTATCGAAACAAGGGGACGGCATTCAGCCGAGAAGAGCGTGATGCACTCGGTCTGCACGGCCTTTTGCCCGACGTCGTCGAAGACCTCGACACGCAGCTCGCGCGAATTCGATCGGAGTACGACTCCAAGCGAACCGACATCGATCGGCATGTCTTTCTTCGCGCGCTCCAGGAACGAAACTCCGTCACGTTCTACGCATTTCTCGCCCGTCACCTCGCTGAGCTTCTGCCGATCGTCTACACGCCGACGGTCGGACTTGCCTGCCAGGAATGGTCGACGGCGTACAGGCGCGAACACGGTTTGTTCATTTCGTGGCGGAATCGTGAACGGATCCCCGAGATGCTCGACAACCTCGCGGGCGGCAACGATGTCGATGTCATCGTCGTAACCGACGGCGAACGCATTCTCGGTCTGGGCGACCTCGGATGTGGCGGAATGGGCATCCCGATCGGCAAGCTGGCGCTGTACACGGGCGTCGGCGGTATCGACCCTGCGAAGACGCTGCCCGTGATGCTCGACGTGGGCACGGACAACGAGGCGCTCAGATCCGATCCGCTCTATCTCGGCGTCCGCGAACCGCGTCTCCGAGGCGATCGCTACGACGAGCTCGTCGAGCTCTTCATCGACGCGGTCGTCGACCGCTTTCCGAGCGTGCTGCTCCAGTGGGAGGACTTCGCGCAATCGAACGCGACACGTCTGCTCGAGCGATACCGCGACCGGATCTGCTCGTTCAACGACGACATTCAGGGAACCGCCGTCGTTGCGATGGGCGCGATTGCGGCGGGCATGCGAAAGATCGCGTTCGATCTCACGGAACTGCGCCTCGTGATCGCCGGTGCGGGCTCAGCTGGAACGGGAATCGCCGCCGAGGCCGTGCGGCTGCTTTGTGCTTGCGGTTTGGATCGCGGAGCTGCTCTCGATCGCATATGGCTGGTGGATCAGAATGGACTCCTGTGCTCCGCTGAATCCGATCTCCAGGTGTTTCAGCGACCCTATGCGAAGTCGGCGGATGCGATCGCGCGTGCAGGGTTGGATCCCGACGCGGAGGTGCCGCCGAACCTCCACGAAGTCGTGGCGAGCGTCGCGCCCACTGCATTGGTCGGGGTCACTGGGCAGAGCGGCCTCTTCGACGAGGCGTTGATCAGAGCCGTGTCTGCGAACGTCGAGCGTCCCATCATTTTGCCGCTTTCCAATCCAACGGCCAGGGCGGAAGCCACGCCTACTCAGATCCTGCAGTGGTCCGAAGGGCGTGCGCTCGTTGGAACTGGGAGTCCGTTCCCGCCCATTCGAGTAGAGGGCGGCATCGTCGATGTTTCCCAAGTCAACAACATCTATGTGTTTCCCGGCGTTGGTCTCGGGGTACTCGCGTCGAAGGCTTCCCGCGTGACTGACGGAATGCTGACCGCGGCGGCGCTCGAACTCGCGAGCATGTCGTCTTCGGACGACGATCAGTTGCTCCCGCGGGTCGACGAAAGTCCGCGAGTGGCGCGATCGATCGCGGGTGCCGTCGCACGGCGAGCAGTCGAAGAGGGCATTGCGCCGAAAACATCCGCTGAGGAATTGGATGATGCGATCGACCGAATTTCGTGGAATCCCGGCTACAGACAGACGGTCTTGACTCAGAATGAGGGAACGTAACCGAGCACGAGCTTCTTGGTAGCTGCTCGCAGCGCCAGTAGCTCGTCGAGGTCACTCACGAGCGTCTGTTCAACGCGGCGTCGTAACGATGCGATACGCCTCGTCGAGCTCTTCCTGGTTGGTCGTCGTCACGTCGAGATCTTTGAGTAGACCATCGGCGACCGCGTAGATCCACCCGTGAACGGACAGCGAGTGTCCACGTCCCCACGCCTCCTGAACGACTGTCGTGTGGCAGACGTTTCGAACCTGTTCGACGACGTTGAGCTCGCAGAGTCGGTCGTCGCGGGCAGATCCGTCGTCTAGCGACTTGAGAATGTCGCGATGCTTCTGGCGGACGTCACGAATATGGCGAAGCCAATTGTCGATCAGGCCCAGATGCAGGTCGTTGCGAGCCGCCTTGACGCCGCCGCAGCCGTAGTGGCCGCATACGATGATGTGGTCGACCTGAAGTACCTCGACTGCGAACTCCAGCACGCTCAGGCAGTTGAGATCGCTGTGAGCCACGACATTCGCGATATTTCGATGAACGAAGACTTCGCCGGGGTCGAGGCCCACGATTTGATTCGCGGGAACTCGACTATCGGAACAGCCGATCCAGAGATACTCCGGATTCTGCTGATCGGCGAGTCGGGCGAAAAAATCGGCATCCTGATCGGTCATCGACGTCGCCCAGCGGCGGTTGTTCTCGATCAGCTCGGGTAGGACTCTCATGATCTCCTCGGACCTGGGTTCTCATCTACGTTGCGGTGGCCTTTGTCGGGCCGTTGCCAGTCTATCGTCGATTGGTGCGAGCGGTAGAGTCAAAGATCGCGGCGACGGCCTGCTCGACAACTGTTCCCGGCGGTGCTTGCGGCGCGGTTGCACGAGGTCCGCGGGAACTACGGCTCGAGCGGCTCATCCACGATGAGAACCGCCGCGTGCTACGACCTACCAGCGAGAAGCGGCTCCGGAAACCACCTGGAGTTCGTCTGCCTCGGCAGGGCGTGAGCGACACGTCTTCCGGAATGCCCGTGCTCCGTGGCCATTCGGAGCGTCAATGGAGATCGGACGCGAGATCGGCCGAATCCCCGCCCTTGAGTCCGCTCCTGAAGAATCGTTCTCGTCAGGTCGCAGCCCCACGATTCAGCTGTGAATGAGATTCGTGGCAGAATCGCTACTCCCTAGATCAGGGTCGGCGGCTGCATGCGATGCCGGAAGGAGTAGGTCCTCGAGGAAGAACGCGGACAGCTCTGCCCGTCCGGATAGGCCGGATTTCCGATGAACGAAACCGCGTGCTGTCGCATGGTCCGCTTGACTTGCCCCCATCGTTTGGGGCGTTCGTTATGCCACCCCCGCTGCGGCTGGAGCAGGGGGTTCGACCACATGAACGATTCGCCATGAGGGCGATCGACGCATTCGACCGTCTTCTCTACAAGCAGAGCTGCAAAGTTCCAATCGTGAACTCGCTTTCATCTGCGTTCCAGAACGCGGACATGGCGCGCTTCTAGCATGCGGTCTCAACAGCAACCGATCTTCGGCCGACGCGGAAGCCACACGCAGCCGGGAACGGGTCGGCGCACCTCCTCTCCCTCAGCCACACAAAGGGACTCCCCATGCTGTCCATCGAGATCGACGAGTCGATCGGGGCACTTCTCGTCACGCCCGACGGGCGACTGACCAAGGCGGAGGTTGCGCACCTCGGCGAGCAGATCGAAACATACGTCAACGAGCACGACGCGACGCCCGCCCTTGTGATCCACGCCGTGCGTTTTCTCGGGTGGGAGGATTTCGGCGCGCTCGTGAAGCACATCCGCGTCGTGCACGATCACCACAAGCTCATTTCGAAAGTCGCGATCGTGAGCGACAGTACGTCGCTCACGTTGCTCCCGCATTTGGCGGACCACTTCGTTGCGGCGCAGCTGCGACACTTCGGCGAAAGACGACTCGAAGAGGCCCGGGTCTGGGTGTCTGATCCTGCGGCGCCGCCTGGCAAGATCGAGTGGATTGACGGACTCCCGCGCGACGTCGTCGCGCTCTCGGCCTCGGGAACGATCACGGCGCGTGACTACGAGGAGACGATCCTCCCAGAGATCGACTTGCGACTCAAGGAGCACGATCGCGTGAAGCTCCTCTACCACCTAGGCGACGCTTTCGATGGGTGCAGCGCAGGCGCGGTGTGGGATGACGCACGCTACGGACTCGTTCACCTCGCCGATTTCTCGCGCATCGCGCTGGTGTCTGACGTCGATTGGATCCGCCACTCGATGAAGCTGTTTGCGCCGCTGGCGCGCGGGCAGGTGCACGTCTTCCACAACGACGAACTCGACGAGGCGAAGCGCTGGATCAAGGCCTAGGGTGCGGCAGGGCGCCCGCAAAGCGGTGGCGAAATCTGCGGTGCACCTCCTCGAAGGAGGGGGCCGCGAAACGCTAGCCGGCCGGCAGGCCGCATCATGAGCGCTCCATGTCGAAGTGGATTCGAGAGTTTCGCCGGCGCCGTATCCGCGCTCAGCCCTTTCCGGAAGAATGGTGCGAGATTCTGGCGCACCGCGTGCCGTTCGTCGCTCGCATCCCTGCCGCAAGGCGGGAAAAGTTTTTGCACGATCTCATGATCTTCGAGCGCGAAAAGACCTTCGTCGGAGCCGGGGGCTTCGAGGTCACCGACGAGGTTCGCGTCGTGATCTCCGCCGCTGCGGTCCGGTTGGTCGTGTTCCTCGACCTGGGTGCGCTCGACCGGGTGAGCGAGATCGTCATCTATCCCTCGGCCTACCGGCATCCGCACCGCGAGGGAGCCGTCCTGGGCGAGGTCAGCGACTGGAGCGCCGTCGTGCTGTCTTGGGATGACGTTCTCGAAGGGCTTCGCCGGCCCCACGATGGTCATGACACGGCGACCCACGAGTTCGCCCATGTTCTCGACCGGGCGTCGGGCGCCTTCAATGGAACTCCCGCCCTCCGCGCGCGCGCGGACTACGGGCCGTGGGGCCGCGTCCTCAGCCATCACTACCTGGCGATGCGAGAGCCTGGCGGCGTCGGGCACTCGCTGCTGCGGGCCTATGCAGCCACGAACGAAGCCGAGTTCTTTGCCGTGGCGACGGAGATGGTCTTCGAACGACCGCGGCTGATGCGCCGGCGCGCGCGAGATCTCTATGACGAGTTGCGCAAATTCTACGGATTCGATCCGGCTGAAGAAGGGGAGGCGCGCCGTGCTACGGGTTGATTCGCGCGCGCACTTCGCGGCTCGCGAAACGCTGGAGCACCCATTCGAGGGCGACGGCCAGAAGGCCGAAGGCGACGAGCAGGCACACGACGCCAGGTGCCGTTCGGCTCACGTAGAGGAGCGCGAGCGCCATGGCACCGAAGCTGACGAGAGCGGCCAGGACCACCAGCCATGGCTTGGCGCCGGTTTCGCCTGTTCGCCGCAGGTGTCCGAGGTGCGTGATCCCGTGGACAAAGAGAATCGAGATCGAACCGATCGCCGCGATCTCGGAGAGATCGAAGCCGATGGTGAGAACCGCGACCAGCGCACCAGTGATCAAGAGCCCCTCGCGACTGTGGGCAATCGGTCGGCCGAAGGCGGCCGGCAGCTCGCCGTTTTTCGCGAGCTGATAGGTGACGTTGGTGACGGCATAGAGGTTGGCGTTGATCGAAGATGCTGTGGAGACGAGCGCCGCGAAGGCAATCACGCGAAATCCCAGCTGGCCAAAGATCGGGAGCGCTGCTTCAGCGAGCGCGTAGTCCTTGGCGGCGACCACGCGATCGGCGTCGAGGTTGCCGAAGACGGCCAGCGACACGGCGACGTAGAGCGCCATCACCAGCACAATCGATGTCATCATCGCCCGAGGCAGCGTGCGTGCAGGGTCTGGCATGTCCTCGGCGGTATTCGTGATGACGCGAAATCCCTCGTACGCGAAGAAGGTGATAGCAAGGCTGAACAGGATGTTGGTCGTCGGGGGGTAAGTGCGTGGGGCGAGCAAGTCCGGGTGGAGCGAGATCAATCCCGCGACCGCGAGCACCACGAGCACGGCGAATTTGATCGCGACAGTCAGTTGTTCCCAGAACGCCACGTCACGGGCGCCGCGCAGGTTGACTCCAACGAATGCAGCCACAATCCCGATCCCGAGGCCGTGGCTGGCGTAGGGGCCGATCGAATCGGGAAGGAAGGTGGCGGCATAGTTCCCGAAGGTCTTCGCGATGAGGGCCAAAGAGACCACCGCCGCGATATAGAGCACGATACTCATCGCCCCGGCGAAGAGTCCGACGCCATAGCATTGAACCAGGTACTCGACGATTCCTCCGGCCGACGGGTAACGCGCGCCGAGTTTTCCGAGCGAGTAGCCCGAGAGCAGCGCGATCAACCCGCCGGCGATGAACGACAGATAGACGCTGCTTCGCGCAATCGTTCCCGCTTCGCCGAGCAGGGCGAAAATGCCGGCGCCGATCATGGCACCAACGCCCAGCGACACGGCCGCCCAGAACGTCATCGGCTTTTCAGGCGGCGGCGCGGCGGTCATCAAAAGGTCCCTTCGTCGGCAGCAAGAATGAGAGGCACCTACAGACTTCGGGTGATTGGACGCCGAACGTCGAGCATCCGATCGCGGAATGGCGAATCTCCTTCACTTGCGACCTCTCGACGGTATCGTTGAACGACAGGGAGTGCGCGGCTCTATGGACGCCTATCGAACGCTACTGGTCCCGGCTGATTCTTCGCCCCACTCCGAGCGCGCGCTCGATCATGCGATCTATCTGGCGAAGGCCGTCGGCGCGGAGCTGCACAGGGTCTTGGCCTACGCGCATCCGGTTCCCCCTGCGCCACCTGGCGAGGTGCTGGTACCAAACGACTATTGGGGGACGGACCGTGACGAGGCCGGGCGCCGTTTCGAGGCCGCCTTTTCGCCGGTCATCGACGCCGGACTCCGCGGCCGATCGCACCTCGTTGACGACCATCCCGAGTATGCAATCACGGAGATCGCGCGGGAACTCTCCGAGGGCCCAATCGCGATGGGGACGCGCGGGCGGACCGGGCTCGCCCGCCTGCTCGTGGGTAGCGTCGCAGAACGCACCCTTCGCTTCGCCCCGTGTCCCGTGCTCACGGTTCGGGCTCCTGACGAAGACGCGGCCTTTGACCGCCTTCCTGAATCGACGCGCTGACGCAATCCCATCCACGGCCCTCGTTCGGGCCCCGACCGGAACCACACCATGCCGCAAGCCGAGAACGACGCACCGTTGCAAACCGCTGAGGGCCGATCGCGGACCGAGCCGCCGCAGCGCGAGCCCAGCCGTCCACCTGCTTTCGGTGATGGCATACCGCCGCAAGCGCAGGCCTCCCTCTGGTTCTATCTCGCGCTGTTCGGCGGCATCTTCCTGCTGAACTCGACACTCTTCTCGGGCTTCGATGCCCACGAACTCGCCTACAGCGAGTTTCGCGAGCGCGTCGAGACGGATCGGGTCGAACGCGTCGTGATCACCGCCGACCGCATCCACGGGCGCTTTCGGGCCGAGGGTGAGGAATCCGAGGACGAGGACGGGGCGTCTCACGAGGCGGCGACGCCCATGGAAGTGCCGACCAAGCGAACGCCGTGGAATGCGGCGGATCTGTGGAAGCGCATCCGATCACTTCCGGAAACGGTTCGGCAAGGACGGGAGGCGGCGCGCGAAGAAAGCGCCCGACACTTCACCGTAGTGCCACTCGACGATCCGGAACTCCTGCCGTTACTCGAGGCGCATCGTGTCGAATATCAAGGCCACATCGAATCGCATTGGCTCCGGGGTCTCTTCCTCAATTGGATTCTTCCCTTCGGGCTGATCTTCCTGCTGTGGGGTTTCTTCATGCGGCGCATGGGGAAAGGGGGTGGCCCGAACGTCCTGAGCATGGGGCGCACCAAGGCGAAGATCTACGAGGTCGACGAAGCCAACAAAGTCAGCTTCGAGGATCTGGCGGGAATCGATGAAGCCATCGAGGACACGCGAGAGGTCGTTGCATACCTGAAGCAGCCCGACCAGTTCCGACGACTCGGGGCCAAGCTACCGAAGGGTGCGTTGCTCACCGGACCGCCCGGAACAGGAAAGACCCTACTGGCACGCGCGATCGCCGGCGAATCGGGCGTGCCCTTCTTTAGCCTGAGTGGCTCGGACTTCGTCGAGATGTTCGTTGGGGTGGGCGCGGCCCGCGTGCGCGATCTCTTCGCTGAGGCGAAAAAGCGCGCGCCTTGCATCATCTTCATCGACGAGCTCGACGCGATTGGAAAGGCGCGAGGGGGCAACGCAGCGCTCGTGACGGGGGGCTACGACGAGCGGGAAAACACGCTCAACCAGCTCCTCGTCGAGATGGACGGATTCGATGCGAGCGCTGGCGTCGTGATCCTCGCTGCAACGAATCGGCCGGAAGTGCTCGATCCCGCGCTTTTGCGGGCGGGGCGTTTCGATCGTCGGATCGTCCTCGATCGACCGAGCCGCGCGGGCCGCTCGGCAATCTTCCGCATCCACACCCGCAATCTCCCGGTGGCAGACGACGTCGACCACGAGAGTCTGGCCGCTCAAACTCCCGGCATGGTCGGTTCTGACATTGCGAACGTCTGTAACGAGGCCGCGCTTCTCGCGTCGCGGTCGGACGCGACGCAGATCGCCATGGGGCACTTCCAGGAAGCCATCGAACGCACAATCGCCGGGCCGGAGAAAAAGAGCCGCGTGGTCGGACCGCAAGAGCGGGAGATCATTGCCTTCCACGAGTCCGGACACGCGATGGTCGGGTACCTGACGCCGAACTCCGATCCCGTCCAGAAGATCTCAATCATCCCGCGGGCGGCCGGGGCGCTCGGTTACACGCTGCAGATGCCCCTCGAGGATCGCTTTCTGATGCGCGAGAGCGAGCTCCGCGATCGGATTCGCGTGCTGCTCGCCGGTCGCGCGGCCGAGGCCGTCGTGTTCGGTGAGGTGTCGACGGGGGCCTCGGACGATCTGCAGAAGGCGAGCGCCATCGCACGCGACATGCTGGCGGTCTATGGCATGAGCGAAGCAGCGACCAACGTTTCCCTCGTCGCACAGCCAACCCCGGGCTACCTCGGCCAGGCCGCGAGCGAGCGGTCGCACTCTGAAGCGTTGGCCGCGGCACTCGACGAAGAAGTCGCCAAACTCGTCGGGCACTGTTTCGAGGAAGCGAAGCAGCTGCTCGGGAAGGAGCGGGCGCTACTCGATCGGTTGGCCGGCGAACTCCTCGAGCAAGAAGAGCTTGATCAGGGAGAAGTCGAAGCGCTCCTCGGACCGAAGCCCGCAGCCGCGCCATGGTCGGCGGACGCATCCTAGCCGCACGCGAGTCCCCCCAGCTCTGCTGGGGAAGCCTTCACGGTTTGATAGTTCCTGAAATCGACGAGACTCCCTCCGGTGAGCCGCTCGAAGCCACACAGGAGAGAGCCTCTTGTCGAAGTACAAAAGCCTACGGCACACCGAATGGGAGTGCCGTTAGCACATCGTCTTCATCCCGAACTACCGCCGCAAGATGCTCTACGGGCAGCTTCGGAAGCATCTTGGAGAGATGAGCTCCGAAGGTCAGATTCGCATGAGCGGCACGTTCGCAGGGTCGATCCCGGTACGCGGCATCGTGCTCTGCCGCATAGCGAAGGTGACCCGTAGAGGGTGGGCATCGTCACGGTCTTGCTTGTTGCCCCGGCACCAGTGTTCCGGTGCTGTATCAGGGCACGATCTGGAAGGGCTGGTTGCGTTCGGGACGGGGCGGCGCGTCCACGTTGGCAAGCTTGCCCGTCTGTGAACCACGCCGGGAATCCCGGAGACTCGGTTGGTTGATTCCGGCTATGGCCCAATGCCACGCGTCGTGTCTCTGGCGGGACTAATACTCCTGCCGCAGGGCGCGCTCCACCATGAAGGCGATCGCCTCGTTCATGTTGACAGGCTCGATCGAGACCGAGGGGTGAGCCCCGGCCCAGACCCTGAAGACCTCGTCCGCGAATCCCTGTCCGACTCCCTCCACGCCGCGGAAATCCAACACGACCTCACGAAAGCGGTCGAGACCATGGAGCAACCGCTTCGCTTCAGAGCGCGAGACGAAGCGCACGCCGATGGCGAAGAGTTGAACCACTGTCCGCGTCCGGGCGAACTCGTAGTCGAGCGTGTACTCGTCGAATAGCGCCGCCAGCGACCGGACATTGGTCAGGTCGATCTCTACGTTGGCAAGGGTGCCCTGGAGCGGAGGTTCCACCGCGGCAACAGCCATGTCTTCGCGGCGGTTGTCGACGATCCACGCCTGAGCGCCGCTCGCTAGGCGAAAAAAATTCACAGCCTTTGACGTGAAGAAGAGCCCTTCACCCGTATGACGTTCGGCGTCGGTCGTGGTCTTCCCCTTGGAGATCTCCTGCACGGCTGCCAGCTCGCTGGGCAGTCCGAGCGCCTCGCGCACGTGCGCGAATGCTCCGACTCCGTCGTCCTCGATCTCGAGCAGAAGGAGCGGGCCCTGCTGTTCGGCGGAGACCCTCACCTGGCTGCCAGACGAATGGTCGATCGCGTTGTTTACGAGCTCGGTCACGACGTAGGCGACCAGGCCCTCGGCCTCGCCCGCAAGACGTCCGATCGCGGCGTCCTCGGCGACCATCTGCCGCAGCACCTGGTCCTCGGCGAGACCTGCGAGCGGAAAGCTTCGCTCCCAGCGTTCGGCGACGGGGAGTCGGTACCGCGTGGCCCGGGCCACTCCCTCTCGCACGACCTGCCCGGACTCCACCAGCGGCTTCAGTCGGGCATGAGCCGCTTGGCGCGAAACGCCGAGCGCCAGGGCGATCGCGGTGCTGGTTGTCGGTCCGCGACGAAGCATGTCCAAGATGTCTGAATCGTCAATCATGGATGCCTCGGGCTTTTCAATTTTGCTTGACGATTGGCCTGAGTACCCGCTCATGGCGCCTTATCGGCCAGTAGGGGATTCTAGGATTAGAAAGCTTTACGATAATGGTGTGTATTGTCAAGAATGAACTTGACGATATCACGCGCCTGTCGGCGAAAAGGCCGATTGTGAAGCTTGGTGGGGGAGCCAGGCGGCTCCCGAAGGCGACCGAGTACCCCTCGAAGAATCGACGAATCGATCACTGAATTTCGCCAATGCGCCGAGCGCGAATTGGCCTTCCCTGCCTCTCAGCGCACACCGTTGCCGAGTAGGGCCGGACCAACAATCACGAGAACGTCAATCAGCGAGTAGGAGAGAGCGCAGCCCTCGACCGGACGCCAGTAGGGGCTCGACGATCGGCCGATCCAGAAGTCGCTTGGCGTCGTCGACATGGATTGAGATGTTGCGCGGCATGCAAGGTTCGGCGGGATCGACGATTGCTACGAACGGAGGGCGGCGTAGACAGTCGGCAGAATTTTTTTCAGCATACCGGTGCTGAAGACGCTGCCCATTTCGACTATCCGCCCCCCAACCGCTGTAGCGTCCGTACAGCAACGTCTCAGGAGGTCGACCGTGAAGTGGCAATACACCAAGGGCCTGCACGATCTGGGGAAGCACTGTTACGCCTGGCTGGCGCCGGATGGCGGCTGGGGCTGGAGCAACGCTGGCCTGATCGTCGATGGCGACCGATCGCTTCTCGTCGACACGCTCTTCGACATCGCCCTTACACAGGAGATGCTCGACGCGATGCGCGGGGCTGAACCGAAAGCCTCGGCGCACATCGACACGGTGGTCAACACGCACGCCAACGGCGACCACTGCCACGGCAACCAGTTGGTCGCGGATGCGGAGATCATCGCGTCGACCGCCACGGCCGAAGAGATGAACGATCTTCCGCCGGCAATGCTCGCCGCACTCCAGAAGAACTTCGCGAACGACGACTCGGCGGTCGGTCGCTACTTCCGGGATTGCTTCGGGGCATTCGAGTTCCACGGCATCGAGCAAACGGGGCCGAGCCGTACCTTCGACGGCGAGTTGACCGTGCAGGTGGGAGACAAGCACGTCGAGCTGATCGAGGTCGGTCCCGCGCACACGGGCGGCGACGTTCTCGTCTTCGTCCCGGACGACAGGACGCTCTTTACCGGCGACATCCTCTTCATCGACGGCACGCCGCTCGCCTGGGCCGGGCCCATCTCCAACTGGATCGCCGCCTGCCGGCGCATCGAAGCGATGGATGTCGAGACGATCGTCCCGGGTCACGGCCCGATCACCGACAAGCGCGGCGCTACACAGATCGCGGACTACTTCGAGTTCGTGACCGCCGAAGCACGCCAACGCTACGACGCCGGGTTGACCGCGCTCGACGCCGCGCGTGACATCGACCTCGGGGTCTACGCCGATTGGGGCGAGAGCGAGCGCATCGCCGTCAACGTCGACTGCCTCTACAAGGAATTCGCCGGAGACGAATCGGCGACCGACATCATGGCCCTATTGGGAAGCATGGCGGAACTCGCGAGCCGTTAGGCGGGCTTCCTGCGACCTCAGCGAGGCGGTTCTCTGGTCGTGTTCGTGCGCGCCTTCCCGCGCGCATTCCTGCGGGCGTTGTCGTGCGCGACTTCCGCCCAGGGCGGCCGCGTGATCTCGCCGCCGAAGGTGTCGGGTTCCTGATCCAGATCGAGCTCGACGCCCGCACGGCGCGGCGCTGCCGCCAGCGCTGCCCTGAGCGCTTCGAAGCGCTTCGGGTGTTGTCCGCTCAGGTCGTGCCGTTCTTCCGGGTCGGCCTCGACGTGATGCAGGGAATAGGTGGTGCTGCGCAGAAACTCCGGAACCATCGGAACCGACACGTCCATCACCAGCTTCCAGGGCCAGTCGATCAGCGCCTGACTGCCGAAATTCGCGACGAGAAAGGGTTTGCGGTCGCGGGACTCGCCCGTTGCGATCGAGTGCCACTGGCTCTGACCGTCGATCGTCGACTCGTCGAAGGGGACTCCCGCGACTTCGCTGAGCGTCGGCAGCAGATCCGCAACGAAGACGGGCTGCTCGACCACGCTTCCCCGCCGGACGTGACCCGGCCAGCGCAAGGCGGCCGGCACTCGGATGCCGCCTTCGAAGACGGAGCCCTTTCCGGCGCGCAGCGGGTCGTTGTCGGCCACGCCGTCGCGCACGGCGGGAAGCAGGGTATCGAAGAGCAGGCCGGCGTAGAGCTGTCCGCCGTTGTCGCTCATGAACAACACGAGCGTGTCGTCGGTCATGCGCTCGTGCTCGAGCGTCTCGAGAATGCGCCCGATGGCTGCATCCATGTGGGTGATCAGGCCGAGCAGATTTCGCCTGTTCTCGTCCGGGATCTCGGCATACGCGGCCGCTGCCTCCGGCGGAGGTTCGAGCGGGGTATGTGGCGCCGTGAAGGACACCATCAGGAAGATCGGACGGCTTGGGTCGCGCGCTCGAATCTGATCGGACGCTTCCCGTGCGATCAGGTCCGTTGCGTGGCCCTCTTCATCCAACGTCCTTCCGTCGCGTTGCCAGTCGAGGCCGCCGGAGTAGACATGGTCGTAGTGGCCGATCGCGCCGTTCAGAAGACCGTAGAAGTGATCGAAGCCGCGGTTCGTCGGGAACTGCTCTGGAAGCGTCTTGCCCAGGTGCCACTTGCCGATCAAGTGGGTCTGGTAGCCGGCGCCTCTGAACTGATCGGCCAGCGTGCGTTCTTCGAGGGGAAGCCCGGCTTCCGTGTGCCACTGGATCGGCGAGTGCATTCCGACCGTGGTGGCGAACTTGCCTGTCATCAGACTCGCGCGCGTCGGCGAGCACGTCGGGTTCACGTAGAAGCGTTCGAGGGTCGCGCCTTCTCGCGCGAGCCCGTCGATGTTCGGCGTGCGGATCTCGGGGTTGTGATAGCCGACGTCGTTCCAACCGAGATCGTCGGCGACCAACAGCAGGACGTTGGGTCGCGCCGGCGTCTCGGCGAGGGCGTTCCCCGGATGGAGCCAAACGACTCCCGCCGCGATGACGAGAGTCAGGAGGCGCGCGCTCAGAACAGGAAGCCTTCCGGCGCGGCCCCGATCCGGGTGCGACCGTAGTCGGCGAAGAGCCCGTCGCCGGCGAGAGCGACGTGATGGGTGATCGCGTGCACGTCCCGGTGGAAGCGCTGGAGCGGTTCGGAGTCGTAGAGGGCGTGACCGCCTGCGGCGTCGAAGACGCGATTCACCGCGTCGCGACAAAGCTTTGCGACCAGTGCGTGATCTCGGCGACAGGCCCAGCGCGTCTCGGGATCGGCTTCCTCGTTTCGCTCTGCACGATCCAGAATCTCCGCCACGCGCGTACGGAGCGTGCGCTCCGCCGCCTCGACTTCAGCCCAGGCCAGGCCAAGGCGCTGCGCGTTCGCGCCCACCTGCGCCGGGCTGGCCATCGGGTTCTCTGCCCTCCGCTTCGCGATGCGCTCGAAGGCTTCGAGGGCGCCTCGCGCGGCGCCGATGGCGGGGGCGGCGAGCGTGAAGGGAAAGATCGACATGAGCGGGATGCGGTAGTTGGGAACGTCGAGGACCACGCGTCCGGGCGTTTGGCCGGCGAGGGCCGTCGCCATCGGCAGTACGCGATGCGCCGGCACGAACACGTCTTCGACGATGACATCCTTCGAGCCGCTTCCGCGGAGGCCAGAGACGAACCACGTGTCGTCGAGGGTGTAGTCGCTCGAGGGAACCATCATGGACATCATGCCCTGGTCACCGAAGACGCTGACGATCGCCCAGGTCGCGTGGTCGGATCCGCTGAGAAAAGACCAGCGCCCTGTCAAGCGATACCCGCCTTCGGCTGGGACGGCCTGGCCGCCGCTCGGGTCGAAGGACGTCGCGGAGAGCGTGTCCTGGGAGTCGCTCCAGTATTCGTCCTGGGCTTCCTTCGGGTACATCCCGACGAACCAGTTGTGGCTCGCCCAGATCGCATAGCACCAGCCCGCCGACGCACATCCGCGGGCCAGCTCGCGCGCGATCTCGAGGACGGCGCTATAGGGCAGGCCTTGGCCACCGTAGGACTCGGGCTGGCTGACGCGTAGTAGGCCACTCGAGAGGTAGTCGCGGACGGTCTCCTCGGGAATCTGACGGGCGGCTTCCGTCGCGGCCGACCGTTCCTCGAGCCGAGGGACGAGCTCGCGCGCGATATCCAGTTGCTTTGCGATCTCGGCGTGGTCGGTGTCCTGCACGGCGTGCCTCACTTGATATTGAGAAGGGATGCGGCGTTGCCCCCGCGAATCGCATCGCGTTCGGCCTCGGTCAGATCGGGGACCGCATCGATCTGCGCATGCGGCTCGTACATGCCCATGTCGAACGGGTAGTCGGTGCCGATCACGATCCGATCCGCGCCGACCTGGTCCACCAGGTTGCGCAGGGCCTCCGGCGTGTAGACCAGCGAGTCGTACCAGAGCCTCTTCAGGTAGGCGCTCGGGCGTTCGGCGAGCCTCTGGATCTCCGGTCGCACGTCGTAGCCGTGGTCCGCGCGGGTGATGTACATCGGGAAGTAGCCGCCGCCATGCGCGGCGCAGATCTTGAGCGCGGGGTAGCGGTCGAGAATGCCTCCGAAGATCAGGTGCGAGAGTGCGACGGTCGTCTCGGCCGGCTGGCCGACGATATTGGACAGGTAGTTCGGCGCGAGACGCTCGCCCATCGAACAGCCGAGCGGGTGGATGAACACGAGTGAGCCGAGCTCCTCGGCCGTCTGCCAGAAGACCTCGAACGACGGATCCGCCAGGTCGACGTCGCCGATCCGCGTCGAGATCTCGACGCCGCGAAGGTCGTACTCGGCCGTCGCTTTTCGCAGCTGTTCCGAGGCGAGCTTCGGGTGCTGCAGGGACACGGCCGCGAGCCCGACGAAGCGCTCCGGGCGTTGCGCGCAGAACTCACGGATCCCCCGGTTCGCGGCTTCGACGATCTGCGCGGCGAGTTCAGGATCGGCCCAGTAGTAGTACTGCGTCGGCGACAGGCTGATCGCGTGCATGTCGACCCCCATCGCGTCCATGTCCGCGAGGCGGGTCGACAGGTCGGTGAGCTTGGGCCCGTAGGTCGGCATCAACGATTGGTGATGAGCCATCGAGGCGGGGCCCATCTCGGTCGCCATCCGCGCCATCTCCGCCGCCTTCGCCGGATGTTCCGCGACGAGCGCCTCGACTTCGGGCACGAGCAGGTGCGCGTGCATGTCGATGGAGCGCACGCTCACGACGCGTCCTCGCCGGAGCCCGCGAGCTTTACGTCCCAGGACGCCTCGTGTGGCAGGAAGGGCGGCCATTGGCCGACCCAGCCGAAGCCGCCGAACGCCGGCTCGAACTCGCGCGGTTCCCACCCGTCGTCGAGGACGTCGCTGTCCGCGCCGTACTCGGCCTCGCCGCCGCAGGGATTCACGATGTAGTAGAAGATGCTCGACGCGATCCGGTGTCGACCGATGCCGAGGTTGCTCGTGTAGCCGGCCTTCTGCATGTGATTCGCGCCGGTCATGAGCTCGTCGATGTCTTCGACTGCGAAGCAGACGTGCTCGAATCCGACCTCGGGGCCGGCCATGAAGAAGAGGTTGTGGTGTGTGTTGCTGCCGTCCGCTCGGATGAACACGCCGAAGCCCCGGGAGATGTCGGACAGGCGAAAGCCCAGGCGTTCGATGTAGAAGTCCGCGTTCTTCTGGGGGTCCGGAACGCGAAATACGCTGTGCAGGAGCTGCTTGGGCGTCGCCTGCTTGAACCACTTGCGATGTCGGTTGACGCGATTCGCGACGCCCGGGGCATTGACGGCGGACGGTTCGGAAGACACGGCCGAGGGTTGCCAGACGCGGAAGCCGATCGGGACGCCCGCTTCGTCCACGCTCCGCACGGTCCCGTCGGTTCGAACCACCTCGCGGTCGCGTCCGAGCTCGCTCGCGATCGTCTCGAGAGAGGCTTCGGAGTCGACGCCGAAGTACACACATCGGACGCCGTTGCCTTCCTGGTAGCGCGCCGGGAGCTCCGGGTGGTCTTCGGTCAGAATGCGCACGCGCGAGCCCTCAGCGAGCTGGAACTCTACGCAGTCGCTCGAAGCGCTCACCTCCTGAAGGCCGAAATCGCGATAGAACTGCGCGTGCGCGATGTCGTCTACGCCGTAGTCGACGCTCTCGATACCCAAGATTGCCATGTCGTCGTCACTCCTTGATGCAGCGGTTGCGCTGGCGGCCCAGGCCCGTGATCTCGCCTTCCATCACGTCGCCGGACTCGAGGAATCGACCCCAGTGGATCCCGTTGCCCTGGGGCGAGCCGGTCGAGATCACGTCGCCCGGTCGAAGCTCGGTGATCGACGACAAGTACTCGATCAATCGCGCGACCCCGAAGACCATGTCGCTCGTGTGACCCGACTGCATGAGCTCACCGTTGAGCGAGAGCTTGATCTCGAGGTCCTGCGGGTTCGGCACGAAGGCCGCCGGAACGATCCAGGGACCGAGCGGAAAGAACGTGCGCGCGCTCTTGGCGGCGAGCCAGTCCGCGCCGAGCGGACCGGTGTCTTTACGAAAGACGCGGTCGCGGGTCGTAAGGTCGTTGCAGATCGTGTAGCCGGCGACGTAATCGAGCGCGGTTTCCCGGTCGACCTTGCGCGCCGGGCGTCCGATGACGACCGCGAGCTCGAGCTCCCAGTCGTGCTGTGTCCCGCCGTCGTTCAACACGACGTCATCGGTCGCCCCGCAGACGGCACTCGGGAGCCCGACGAATGCGAATGGCTGTCCGCTCCGCGCGCGCTCATCAACGAGCTGCTCGGCCTGGGCCTTGGCTTCTTCGGTCAGAGGGCCGTCCTCGGCCACCTGCTTCGCGAGCAGCTCCATGACGTGTTGGCGGTAGTTCGCGCCCACGGCGATCACTGCGCCCGGGGGATCCAGCGGTGGCAGCGGACGAACTGCGTCGACGGGAAGGCAGAGATCCTTCCACCGCTCGCTCGAGATCCCATCGGCTTCGACGCGCTCGGCCAGGCGCACAAGCGCCGCGAAGCTCGATTCCCAATTCGCGAGCAAGTCGCGGACGCTCGTCGCAGCGGGAGCTTCGCGACTGTCGAGAGCGCGCAGGGCAGGGCGGATCGCCAGCACGTGATCGCCCAGGACGAGTCCGGCGTAGGCGGGGCTGCCTCCGGCGCTGAACGTGCCGACTCCGAATGGCTGCGTACCCGATCGGCTCATGGGCGCTCCGAACCCCGCGTTGACCCGTTCGGCTCGATCGTATCGCCGAACTGAACCATCTACCCAATCGATTTATCGTATACTCATCATCGATCAGGTGGATATATGAATCTGGCCCAGCTGGACCTCAATCTGCTCGTCGCGCTCCGCGCCCTGCTGACGGAGCGCAACGTGACGCGCGCGGGAGCCCTCGTCGCGCGAAGTCAACCCGCGATGAGCGCTTCCCTCGCGCGCCTGCGCGAGCTCTTCGGCGACGAGCTCCTCGTGCGAAGCGGCCGCGAATACCAACTGACGCCGCGTGCGGAGCAGCTGGCAGATCAGGTCGACGAGGTCCTGTCGCAGGTGGAGCGAATGGTCAGCGAGCAGTCGGACTTCGATCCGCGTCGCGACGCCCGGCGCTTCACCGTGTCGACATCGGACTACGCAGCGCTTCTGCTGCTCGAGCCGCTTCTCGAAGACCTCGAGTCGCTGGCGCCTGGCGTTTCGTTCGAGTTCGTACCGATCGGTGCGGAGAGCATCTCGGCGCTCCAAAGCGGCGCGGTCGATCTCGCGCTGGCCCCCGTCGAACCGGGCCCGCAGCTCGAGTCCGAGATCATCTTTCGCGACCACTGGGTCTGTGCGTTCGCCGCCAATCATCCGACCATCCGAGGCGACCGGATCAGCACGCGACAATACGGGCTCTTGCCACACATCAGTGTGTCGTTCGGCTCCGATACGCATTCGAATGCAGACGTCGAGGCTGAACGCCTCGGCCTTCATCGACGAATCGTGGCCGCCGCCCCGAGCTTCCTCGTCCTCCCCTTCCTGTTGCGGGGGACCTCGCTCCTCGCGTTGATGCCACGAAGACTCGGCGAGCGTTTCCGCAAGGCGGCCGGCCTGAAGCTCTGCAAGCCCCCCTTCCCGTTGCCCGAGCTCAAGGAACGGATGATCTGGAATCCGAAGCTGACCTCCGATCCCGCGCATCGCTGGCTGCGGAACGCGTTGCGGGACGCAGGCAGTCACTCGCGGGGGTGACGCCGTTCGTCGAGACGGCGCTCCGGCTCGAGGCGACGCTCAGTGGCTGTGGATCCCGTCGTGTCGCGATCCGTCCGCATCCGACGCTCGCCACCTTGGCCGACTTCCACGTTCGGGTTCGGTGCGGATCGAGAGCCTTCTGCTCCTCCGACTGCTACTGCCCCCGGACGTTCATGCGGATCGAGTAGAAGCCCGTCCGCGCCGTGATGAAGAGGGTTCGTCGGTCGGGGCCGCCGAAGGTCAGGTTGGCGGGGGCCTCGGGCGTTTCGATCGTGCTGATCCGCTCTCCCTCGGACGAGTAGATCTTGACGACGCCGTCGGCCACGTAGAGGTTGCCTCGCTCGTCGAGGGTGAGACCGTCGTGCCCAGCGTCGGCGGCGACGCGTCGGCCGCCGAGCGTTCCATCGACCTGGATCGCATAGGCGTATGTCTTCTCGCTGCCTGGATCGGCGACGTAGAGCGTCTTGCCATCCGGCGTTCCGACGACGCCGTTGGGTTGGGCGAGGTCGTCGATCACGCGGACGAGCGCTGAACCGTCCGGCGGCAGGTAGTACACGTGGTAGCCGCCTTGCTCGAGGGAATCGGCGTCCTCGCCATAGTAGGGGTCGCTGAAGAAGATCCCGCCGTTCGGGGCGATCCAGAGGTCGTTGGTCATGTTGAGCGGCTTGCCGTCGTACTCGTCGGCGAGGATCGTGACGCGGCCATCCGGAGTCGTCGACGTGATCGCGCGGGTCTCCATCTCGCACGCGATCAGATTTCCGTCGCGGTCGAAGTAGAGACCGTTGGCACCGCCGCTCGCAGCGCGGAAGACCGAGATCTCGCCGTCGACCGACCACCGGTGGATGCGGCGATTGGGAATGTCCGAGAAGAAGACGTTGCCTTCGCCGTCGACGGCGGGGCCCTCCGTGAAGAGGAAGCCGCCAGCGTGCTTCACGATCGCGGCATCGTCGACGACGAGCGGCAGGTGGGCTTCCCGTTCGGCCGGGCATCCGAGGGTCAATGCGAGCACGCCGAGCACGCCGAGCACGCCGAGCACGGCGAGCGCGACGGGGCGACGTCGCGAACGAGCGGGTCTGCTGACGAAGATGGGCATCGATGGTTCCTTTCGATCGAGGAATGCACGAAAGCTTAGGACTCGATCGGTGGCCGCTGCACCCTGCACGACCGTGCAGAGAGCCCCAGGAAGGGGCCTGGATGCCGGGTCGCAGAGACCCTACCCGTACGCTGCTCGTCCACGGGATCGCAGGGCTTCCCGTTCCGAGCCTTTTATCAACTGCGGCGACGGGGACGCGCCACCGAGCGCCTTCCCGTCACCGGCCAGTCGCTCGGAACCAGGCGCACGATCGTACCCAGCTCTCCGTGTTCGAGGAGCAGGTACACGAAGCCATCTGCTCCAATCTCCACATCGCGGATGCGCGCGAGCCCCGTGAGCAGCTTCTCCTCTTCGACGAGTTGCCCGTCCTCGATTCGCAAGCGGTAGAGCGTACGCGCTCGCAGGCTCCCGACGATCAGGTCATTCTCCCAGGCGGGGAAAGCCGTACCCCGATAGAACTCGAAGCTCGAGATCGCGGGCGCCGGTGTGAAGTCGACGATCGGCTGGAGGGTGTCTTCGAGCCCGAGTTCGAGCCCGAGGTCCTGGCCGATCGTGACGGGCTCTCCGTCGTAGTCGAGACCATGCGTGAACATGGGCCAGCCGTAGTTGCCACCGCGAACAATGAGGTTCACGTCGTCGCCGCCGCGCGGCCCCATCTCGGTTCCCCAGATCTCACCGGTCACCGGGTGGGTGGCGAGGCCCTGCGGCGTTCGGTGGCCGTAGCTCCAGACGGTATGCGCGGTGGAGGTCTGATCTTCCGGCTCGAACGGATTGTCGGTCGGGAGGTCGCCGTCGTCGCGCACTCGGTGGATCTTGCCCGTGGGCTTGTCGAGCCACTGCACCCAGTCGTAGGTGGCCTTTCCTCCGATGGAGACGTAGACGTGGCCCTCGTGATCGAAGGTGAGGCGGCCTGCGGAGACGTTGTCGGGGACGACCGTGTAGAGGTCCGGGTCCACCGACCAGATGATCTCCTGGTCGACCCATCGCCCCTCGCGGATGCGTCCGCGGACCACCTGCACCATGGATCTGGGAATCACGAAACCACAGTCGAGCTGGCAGCGATGGGTATGCGAGAGATAGATCCAGCCGTTCTCGTCGTAGTCTGGGTGGAGTGCGACATCGAGCACGACCCCCATCATCACATAGCTGTTCTCCGGACTCAGAATCGGATCCCAGACCGGCGGCGTGTCGGCGATGAGCGGCCCCTGGTTTCCCTGCGTATCGACGACGGACAGCCCGCGCACGATTTCGCTGACGACGATGCGACCATCGGGGAGCGGAGCGATCGAGTAGGGGCGGCTGTTCAGCTCCGCGACGACCTTGACGCGAAAGACGTGGTCACGAGCAAGCTGAGCGCCATCGGGGATGCGCGATTCCCACGACTGCGAGGTTCGGCCGAAGCCCTGGCGCTGCTCACTGACGTAGAGCGCGAGCCCCTTCACGAGTTCTGGCGGCAGCGTGTTGCCGAAGCTCGGCATGCCGCGCTCGGGGTAGCCGCCGCCGATGGCGCGGATCAGCGCTGTCGTGCTGTCGCCGCCTTGCAGCTCCGCCCCGATGAGTGGGGGGCCCAGCTCGCTGCCCTGGAGCGCGTCGCCGTGACAGAGGGCGCAGTTTTCGGCGAACGCCAGCATCGACGGCTCGTGCGTCTCACGGCGCTTCATCAACCACGATAAGCACCCGACGCTGAAGACCATCACGAGCGCGACGCAGACTCCGACTGTCAACCACCTTCGCATCTAGCCCTCGTCTTCGACGTCGCGCGCCAATTCAGACAGCGAGCGCGCACCGCCGAGATCGTCGAAGTGGGTCGTCATGACCGCGTACTTCCGGGGGAGTCGTCGGCCCGGCGCCGTCGGCCGGAAAAAGTCGTCAGCCCGCGTTCTTCTCAATGTGTCTTCGGTGGCCTCACAGCGAGGCGATTCGGGCTTCCATGGCGCGACCAGGCACGCAGTGAACGTCCTGACTGCGACCCTTCGCAATCTACTCGAAGAAGACTCGATTCGCGTCACCCACGTCATGCCGGGCGCCATTGCGACGAACTTCGCGCGCAACGTCACCCCTGAATTCAAGACCGGCATCCTGCAGATGGCCGGTTCGGAGGCCGAGGTGAAAGGGGACGAGCGCCTGCCCGACGAGCTCCTGCGTCACGTGTCGGACACTCTTGGCGAGCGGTTCAGCGACCCCAGGCACGTCGCCCGCGAAGTTCCGTTCGTCGTCACGCAGCCTTCCGACATCAACATCGCCGACATCACCGTGCGGCCGGCGAAGGCGTTGAACAGGGCCCACTGAGATGGCCCACTGAGACGAGATCGCTCGATATCCGCCTCATTGTGTGGACCGAGTCACAGATAGGGCGAGCGATCAGATGTGGCCCCGGCCCATCTCCCCGGATTCATGTGAGACTGACGAGGTCTTGGAAAGGGCCGCTTCGGGGTCTCGCCATTTGAAGCTCCACCGTCTCGCTGGAGCGCCCCTTCCTTCAACTCCAGGGAGAGGAATTCAGTGTCTTCAACTCGCACGACGGCGGTTCTGTCTTGTCTCGCGCTCAGTCTCGGAATCGTGTTCGCCTCGGGTTCACACGCGGCGCTCATCGCACGAGCTGGCGGAGCCGCCTACTACGACGACGTAGCGGATCTCACGTGGGTGACTGACGCCAGCGACAACACGGCAACCGGATCGCCGCTTCCGGGCCGGAACTATTGGGGCCCGCACAACGCCTGGGCCAGCACGTTGTCGATCGACGGAGTCACGGGTTGGCGCCTACCCAGCATGGACGTGAACGGAGACGAAGTCATTTCGGCGGCCTGCACCGGTTCAGTCGCCTGTCAGGACAACGAAATGGGCTTCTTGTTCGCGACGTATGGCGTTTCCGTCGCAGACTCGAGCCCGTTGAATCTGTACCCGGTGGGCAACGCCTATTGGAGCTCCACGCCGATTGCTGGGGATCCAGTCGGTATCTGGGCCTTCAATTTCAGCGACGGGTCGCAGGTCGGTCTCAACGGCGGGGGCAATCTCGTCTGGGCGGTGGCCGTACAGAGCGGGGACGTACTTCCGGTCCCCGAGCCCGGAACCGCGCTCTTGTTTGGTCTCGGTCTCGCCGGACTCGGGTGCGGCAGTCGGAGACAGCGCGTGGTCGAGCAGCAGGTCGCGGGCTGAAGGAAGGCGGGACGTGTCTTCCCCGGGCGTCTTGAAGGACGTCCGGGGAGCTCTCTGTCCCGAGATGGAGCTGACGTGCCTGGTCCGAGCGCTCGTTTCCGCTCCTCCGCCGCCCGGCTCCCATGCCTGCGAGCCGCAGCGCGAGCAGCAGCGCCGTCCCGGGCTCGGGGATGCTCAGGATCTCGTCGAGCTTGGTGGCTGCGAAGTCGTCGATGAAGGCGCTGATGACCACGGGGTCGGTCGTATTGAACGTATCGAGGTCGAAGATCGTTCCGCCGTGTCTCTCCACGAGGTTGCGGTACGACCCGCCCGGAACGAGTTCGAAATCGGCCGAGAACTGGTGGATGATTCCGTTGAGCAGCGCGCCTTCGGCGGTAATCAGCGCGTCGGCGTCGGGGTAGCGACCACCAGCCTGGTCGCTGTTGCTGATCTCGTCGGTAATGATGGTCACGTTCTTGACCGCGCCGGGGCGGTAGGTCAGCGGCGGGGTGAATGCCGACGGCCCGCCGTTCAGGGCGGCCACGATCGCCCCGTAGCCCGGCTGGTTGGCGCCGGACGCTTCGAGGCTTGCGGCGGCGAGAACGAAGCCGGCTGGGTCGGTGAAGTCGCTGATCAGCCTCGGGAAGACGGAGGAGTTGCCGAATCTGCCTGTTCCTTTCGCCGATCTCTCGTTCCCAGAGTCGTCTAGCGCACTCGCGTCAAGCTGTGTCAGGTATGCCGAGACGACAACGAGCCGGCGCGTCGTGATGCGGGCGACGCAAGGGGATCCCGCTGGGGAGCTGTCCTGCACGGCGGAGGCGGCCGTGTCAGCCGATTCGTAGGCTTTCGCATACGAGATTTCTTCGGGTTTGGAGCGCGACCCTTATCCGCGCGCGCGGAAATAGCCCACGAATCGCAGCAACGACCCGCCCGCGTGTGAAGCCTTTCATACTTACGCCTCCGCACCCGCCCGAAACTTCCTCTCGTCGGCATCTCACGCCGCGAAGGAAGCCAAGCCATGCCCGAGCGTCTTGCCCCTGAGCACGCCACCGGAGGCCGCTGCGCGCGTCCTCCCGTTTCCGCCCGCCACGCCTCACGTTCGTCGTTCACTCGATTCGTCCCGATCGCGCTCTTGACCGTCGCGAGCGTCGTTTTCACCAGCGCTGCCCAGGCAGTGCCGTGGATCGAGGTCCTGCCTTCGTCGGGGGTGGACGCCAGGATGAACGAGGTCGAGATCGACTCGACGGGTGCACCCATCGCTGTCGGCCCGATTGGCGATGCCCTCGTCGTGACCAAGCGCAATCCCGCGAACGGTGACGAAATCTGGGATACTCGCTTCGGCGGCGAGCAGTGGATCGTGGGCCGCGGCGGTGACGTTGCGATCGCGGCCGACGATGACGTGATCGTCGTCGGCTCGCTTCAGATTCCGTTTGGCGGGGAGCGCGGCCTGGTTGCCCGGCTCGATGGTACGACCGGCGCGGTCCTCTGGACGTGGAACTCGCCCTACGAGCAGTATTTCGAGACCTTCGGCTACAGCGCGCTCCGCGACGTCACGATCGACGCCCAGGGCAACATCTACGCAGTGGGTTCGCGCTCCGTCTCCGCCAGCGCCGGCTGGAATCTCTTTGTCGCCAAGCTCAGTCCTTCGGGACAGACGCTCTGGCTCTACGAAGCGGATGGGGCTGCCACCGACGAGACTTCGCAGATCGGATTCCCCGACTCCGCGGACCGAATCGAGCTCGACGCCGCCGGCAATCCCGTCGTCTTCGGCACGCTCCAGGTCACGAACGCCCCGACCTACGACGCCGTCGCCATCACCCTCGACGGCGCGACCGGCGCCCAGACGTGGCGCCAGGAGTTCGACTTCGCCAACTGGGACATCGGCCGGGCCATGACGCTGCTTCCGAGCGGCGACATCGCCGCCGCGACCAGCGGCTACGACACCGCGACGGTCTTCGTCGTCACCCCGGGCGCGAGCCAGCCGAGCTGGGTCTACTTCGAGCCGAACTTCTATCAGCTCCACAAATGGATTCACGATCTGGCCGCGGCGCCCAACGGCGACGTCCTGTTCGGCGGATGGGTCGATGGGGGAGTCGTGGTCTCGATGGTCGTGGGCCGGCTCTCCGGCACGAACGGCGCGGTCGTCTGGCATCGCGCGATCGATGACGGCGACGTGACTTCGGACGCCGCCTACGGAATCGATCTGGCCGCTGACGGAGATCTTTACGTCGGTGGGGTCCGTAGTCTCAACAGCGAGCGCTTAATGGGTCTCTTGCGACTCGACGGCATGACCGGCGCGACGATCTGGGAGACGCTGCTCGACAACGGCTACGCGCAGTGGAACGCCGCACAGGATATTCGCGTCGACGACGTGAGCGGCACCGTCTTCGCAGGCGGCTACCTCCGGAGCAGCAAGGACGCGTGGGGCGAGGCCGCGATCGTCGCGGTCGACGCCGCGACCGGCGAGCCGCCGATCGAGTCCGAAGAGCTGGACATCTTCCTGATCCCGCTCTGGGACAACTGGCTCCTCTGGCTGAAGCCCGTCGAAGAGATCGAGATCGCCTACGAGCGCGCTCTCGACCTGAATCGCGAGCGTCGGGAGCAGCGGATCGTGACCACGAAGCCCGAAATGCTCCTCAAGGCGCACGACCAGGCGGTCGAGCTCTACGCACTCGACGGCATGGCCACGCTCGACTGGATCCTGCGCAACCGCGACGCGCTCGGACGACGATCCGCACCCGCCGTCGTGCACGTCGAGCAGGGCTCCGAAGCTCACCACACGGCGATCGAGCTCGCGGAGAAGCTGTCCGGGGGCGATGCGCGGCGACCGAAGGCGAGCCTCGAGTCGACTCGGGTGATCGTGCCCCTGCGTACGCTCTCTGAGCCGAAGGCGACGTCCTCGCTTCGACGTTAGGCAGCGACGGTCGGCGGCTCCATGCGGCTTGACGTCCGCGTGCCGGGCGCGTCGTTCCGGAGGTCTGCCGGGACGGTGCCCGACGCGCCGTGGTCGTCGGGGATCCGGCTGTCCTCGCCCGCCACGCGGAAGTCGCGTTGCAGGTGCAATTGTCCTGCATCAAGGGACACTCGGCATTTGGTAGGGCGGGGCCTCGATGGGGCTGCATCGCCCCGATCGGGCGCGACAACGCCGGATCAAGTCCTTCGGGGCAAGTTGGAATCAGCTTGCAAACCGGTGCCGAAAGGCGCCTACTCGAACGGCGACTCAGGACTGTCCGCAACTCGTCCAGCGGTGCGGCCCAGTGGGACTAGAGCCCGCGATGGGTGGGTTGTGCGTTGCTTGCGACGCGAAGGTCGATTCGGGCGAGGGAGACAGCTGCCGATGTTGCGATTCTGTATCGAAAAGATTCGACGTACCCTCTCAGTCACCAAGGTGATTCCGATTGCTTTCGTGGCCGCTGTCATCGTGGGGCCTCAGACGGTCATGGCCGCGGAACAGGTATGGGCCTTCAATGGCGAGGTCTTGGGCACCCCCACCTGCCCATTGGTCGCGCCGTTTTTCGCGGGCCAGGTCGTCCAGGTTCAAGCTCGCCTCGATGTCCCACAGTCTGATGGGCCCGTACCGTCAGATCCAAACCCATTCATAGGCGCCTATGACTTCGTCGAGATGTCAATGACGTTGGAGGGCGTCCCGGAAATTGGCACCACCAACAATGGAATCGCCGGCGTGCTGGTTCTGAACGACATCGGAGGTGAGGATGTTATTCGTGTTGGGGACCAGGCCACGTTTTCCTTTTCAACGCTCCTGGCCGATCTTCGTCTGAACAGCGGGGCAGAAGGTACTTTTCTCTCTACGGCTCTCGCGAACGATGATCTTCCCGCCGCGGCGACCGTGTTCTCCCTCGTTCCCTCGGCTTGGGAGTCCGTGATCAACGTAATCGGGACATTCGATTGTGCCGTCGTTCAGTTCTCGGCGTTCGGCCTCGCGGGCGAAAGCTTGAGCGTCCCGGTCGGCCCAACGTCGATCACGACGAACCCGGATGGATCCGTCACGTGGCATTTCACGACCCAGTCGATCACTTTTCCTCCCGGCATCTGGATCGATCCGCCGATCGCCTCGGGCTTTACGTACACGATGACGAACTCGGCGCTGTTCACTGCGATTTCTGATTTCCCCCCCGGCTTTGCGAGTGATTTCGAAGTCGTCGTTGGCGGCGCCAGCCTCGGCACGTTCGGTCCCGAAGAGAGCGTCGACTTCACGAGTTTCCCGGGTGGCGGCGTTTCGGAATTCATCGTCTCGGGGATCGACCCCGGGGCGGACACGGGCAGCGTATTCGCTTTCCCTCTGCAGATCGCGTTCGATTCACCGAGCGCGACCTTCACCATGACTTCGATCCTGGCGCCAGACGTTCCGAGTATGAATGGGCTGGCGGCAGTGCTGGTCGCTGCGGTCCTGATTCTCGTCGCGCGAAAGTCGTTGCAGCGCGCGACTTGCTGAGGGGAGTGGAGCGGCTTTGCCGCGACCGGACGCCCACCTCATCGCGCGGGTTCCCGGGCTATGATGCATTGGCGCCCGCAAGGACAGGCCGATGCCCACTTCCCTCCCGACGCCCGCCGAACCGACCCGTTTCCTGAGCGACGGAGAACTCGAAGCACTCGAGCGCGATGGCGTCGTTCGCGCGCGCGGGCTTGTCGACGCCGCGACGATCGAACATCTTCGCGATGCGCTCGAAGACGCGATCGAGAAGTTGAGTGTGCTGAGCAGTGGGCTCGATCAAGCCGGCGATGGCTTCCGTGGCGACATCTTCGTCTGGAAGCTCCGCAGTGAGTTCCGGGATCTCGCGCTCTACCCCCAGCTTGGCAACCGCTCTTCGGATCAAGCGGCATCCCGCGGCGCACGCTGCACCGCGAGGAACATCATGCCGAGGCCGAGAAGCAGCGAGCTCCCTGGCTCGGGCACCTGAGCCGTCAGGATCCAGCCGGTTCGCAAGCTCGATTTCTCGCGCAGGGTCCAGGCGAACTCGACGATGATCGGGACGTTCGTCTGGAAGAAGCTCGTGACGTGAACGGCGTCGGCGAGCGAGAACACGCGCCCTGTGAGCTCATCGTCGAGGGAAGCCACTTCAGGGAGTTCGATGGAGAGGAAAGTGAGATCGCCCTGGCTGATCGAGATCTGAAGCGACTCGATCGAGCCCTTCGCGTGGCTGTCGGCCAGGACGATCTCCAGGTTGGCGAGTTTTTCGGCAGGGGAGCGCGGCAGAAGGATCTCGGCTCGACTCGAAAACTGCCCACTGAGCTGCTCGCTAGACGCCGAGAGTCCGAGGAAGGCCAATGCCCGTCGGTTCTCGCTCGGCAGGTCGATGCCCTCGAGCAGCCCAACGAGTCCCGCCTCGTTTGCCGGATCGACGACGGCGTTCGTCTGGAGGCGACGCGTCGCGTCGTCCACCGGCGCGTCAGTCGTCGAGCCGAGCTCGGTGCCGCTCGCGATCTGCGTGATGCCGGCACTCGATCCCCCCGCGCCAGCGACGCGGCTCCCGACTTCCAGCCACTCGAGGACCCGGCCGTATCCTCGTGCACGTGCGATCGATTCCGTCTCGCTGCCTTCGGCCGAGGCTTTCGCGATCGCCGCCGCGCCGCCGCGACCCGAATGCGCGATCGCTTCCGCGCGCGAGGATCCCTGTCCGATTGCCGTGCTCCGGGCATGCGCGCGACCGTGACGTCCGTTCACGATCGGGAACGACTCGTTCGGCTGCGTTGCGATTCGCTGGAGTGAGCCTGCGATTCCCCCAACGGCTTCGGCGTGCACCGTGACGTCGGCAATTCCGTGCGATCTTCCGACGGCGCGCGAGTCAGCGTCGCCTCCACTACCGGGCCGGGCGGTCTTTGGGACCTCTCCGAAGACGCTGATCTCGCGCGCGCGGCCACCGCGCGCATAGTCGTTGATCGTCACCGGACCTGTCGCGGACGTGCCGGCCGAGAAGCTCGTAGCCCGGCCGCCATCGAATCCCACGTACTCAGCCGTCCCGCCGGCGCCCCCGGCGACCGCGCCGTCACGGGGGAACGGAATCCTCGGGGCCGTACCGATCTCGATGGCGCCCTGCGCCTCGACCTCGATCTCGACGATTGCGTCGGCCCCTCGGTCTGCGTTGGATCCTCCGGCAAGAGCAGATCCGACTGCGCGGGCATTGCCGCCGGTGTTGACGAGGGCGATCGCGGCGCGCGCCTCACCACCGAGGTCGCCGGCCGAGCCGGTTGCGAGGGCCGTGATCCCGACCCGCTCGGCGCTGCCATGGTGTCGAAGTGCGCTCTCTGCCCGTCCTCCTGCGCGCACTGATCCGCTGGATGAGCCCGCCCACGCCTGTTGGTAGAGGTCGAGCTCGCCCGCCGTCTCTCCTCGGACCACGTCGACCAGGACCGCGTCGAGGTTGCTGCTGCCGCGCCCAGCGAAGAGTCGACCTTCGACGCGGACGTCTCCGGTCGTCGAGCTCCCGTAGACCTCGCCGAGGGAGACATTCGGCGCAGCGACGCCTTCGCCGCTTCGGCCTGCGTCGGCCTCGGCGAGGACGGTGACGTTTCCGCCCTCGCTCTCTCCTCTCGCGGAGGACGACGCGTGCCCTCCGCGTTCGCGTCCGGCCGCGTCGCCGCCCTCGGCCACGTCTCGCACCCATACGTCCGCCGCGCCGCTCGCGATCGCTACGCTGCGACTTCGCGCATTGCCACCTCGCGCGGGCGCGATTTCGGGCGCGTTCGATCGGATTCTGCTGGCGTTGCCCCCACGTGCGCCGGTCGGCGTCGAAGGAAAGGTATCAGGCGCACCGAGGTTGATGTGTCCGCCATCTCCGCCTGTTCGGACCTCGACCTGGGCGTCGGCGTCCCCGCCGCGCCCCGTCACTTCGGCGTTCAGGTTGAAGGTGCGATTCGCGAAGCCTCCCCCCGCGCCCCGGGCGGCACCGACGACGTTCGCGCTGCCTGCCTGATTGATGGCGACGATCCGTGTCGTCGCGTCGCCGCCGTTCCCCGCGGCCCATTCGGCTCTCGTGGACTCCCCGCCACCGCCCGCGAACGCGAGCCCCTCGACGGTCAGCGTCTCGGAAGAAGTTTCGATCGAAAGGTCGACGTCGCTCGCTCCGCCGTCGCCACCTCGGAATCCATAGACATCGTCTCCAGTTCCGCCGAAGGCTTGAGCACTCAGCGACAGGGCGCGCGCGTTCGAGCCGACGACGTGACTCCGGATCGACGCGTCGCCGCCGCCGTCACTTTCTTCGCCCAGCCCGCTGCCGGCGCGGGCTTCCGCGGTGAGCGCGACGTCGCGGGCGGCGGATCCCCTGAAGTCGAAGCGAGTGATCGTCGCGTCTCCCACTGGAAGGTCGGCGCCGATGTCGGCGCTGCCCCCGAGCGCGCGGAGGTGGGCTTCGAGATCGCCTCCGAGCTCGTTGCTAGCCGACAGAGCAGTCGTGGCGTGCCCCCTCCCGGTCCGCGACACGGCGCCGCGCGCCGTCTGATCGAGGACGAGCAAGCCCGTGGTCCCCCCGCTGACCGCGTCGTTCAGCTCGATGGATCCAGAGCTCCCGCCCGAGAAGAGGGCAGCGCTCTGTGCGAGCGCCTCGACGCGCACTGCGCCGCCGCCGGTCGACACGCCGCGAGCCGTCGCGATCGCTTCGCCAGGCGTCGCACCAGCGCCGGCGGTGGCTTCGGCGCGCACCGAGACGGGCGAAGCGCCGGCATTGCGCCCCTCTGCGTAGCTCGTGGCGTCCCCGCCAAAGCCACCCTGGGACGCGCCCCCGAATGCGCGATCGACGATGCGTACCTCGCTGTCAGCCTCCGCGATCCCGACGGATCGGCTCGAGGCATCGCCGCCCGGGCCCGCGGCCGGTGTTCCCGAGCCGAGCCCACGGTCGCCGTTTCCTCCGCGGGCGCTAGTCTGGTAACCGGACACGGTACTTGCCGTGCCGATCTCGACCGCGTGACCGTCGCCGAGGGTACGTGCCTCCAGATCCAGGATCGCGTCGCCGCCTCTGCCGCCGGGGATGGAATCACGGAAGCCCTCGCCGCCTTCGCCCCCGAGCGCTCCCGCCTGGATCGCGACCGATCCTCCCTGATTCGTTCCGCGCGCGCGCACGGATACCCCGCCAGCATCTCCAGCCCGCGAGGTGAGCGTGCTGGCATCGCCTGCCGGCGAGCCGATCGCGCTGAGATGAAGACTCAATTCATCAGCGTCGACCGACTGGTTCAGCTCGTTGTGGACATCACGCGTGCCGGGATGGACCGCGGGATCGTCGTTGCGCAAGCGGATGGTCTGCTCGAGGTGTAGCCGGCCGGTCGTCTCGCCCCTCGCTACGTCGACAATCGACGCGTTTCCGATGCCCTGGACGATCTCGGCGATGACGGAAACGTCGCCCCCGCCGGTCGAGATACCCTCCGCGCGTCCGATTTCGGCGCGGCCCCCGGGCGCGATCTCGGCCGAACGCGTGAACCCGGTCCCGCCGGCCTCCGCGCGCGCGAACACGTCGACGGGCGCGTTCGACGAATTTTCGGCGTACGCCTCTACATACGCGTCGCCGCCGGCGCCGAAGCTTTCACCCTCTCCGCCGACCGCGGTCGCCCGCGCGTCGGCGGTGCCCGGCGTTCGTGTCTCGGCAATCGCGCGTGCGTCGCCCCCGTCTCCGCCTTGCGGCGGCGGGAAGCCGCCATCTCCGCCGTATGCGCCCGCGATATTGCTCGCGTCGTTGCTGATCGCGACGGCGTTCGCGTCGGCTCCGTCTTCGCCTCGGGGCACACGCGATTGGAGGACGACGACCGACTCGGCCTGCGCGCTAGGCGGATTCACGCCGATCATGAAGATCGCGAGGATGCTGAGAAGGGATGCGAGTGCGGGCGAGGGCCGATGGGCGTGGTCGGACCGCGGATGCGGTCTTCGAAGAGTGAGTGGCGACAAACGGGTGAGACCTCCGGCACCCTCTTCGGCCGCCGCAGGGCGGAGACATAACGGTGCTGGATGGATGTGGTCTCCGAGTGCCCGATGTGTCAGGGAGCCCCGTCGGAATCATCAGCGGTCGGTGTGGGGGCGATCTGGGGTCGGCTGTCGGGAACATCACGCTCCCACCCACGGGCGTCCTCCAGTCGCACCGGTGCCTCGAGGTGGCTTCGTCTGCAGAGATCGTCTGATCGGTCTGGTCGCCCTCACGCTCTTCAACGCGCCGCGTGGCCATATCGATGAGGTGTACAGAACGCGATCACGCCAGTTGATCGTACGGGCCGTCCCTCTGCGATCGGTGATGTATCGTGAACGGGGTCGCGCCGGACGGCCTGTGTCCTGGCTCCCACCCGGAATCGCGATCGAGAATACTCTGATGAGCGCAGTGGAAATCGAAGACGTGGGGCGAGTGCGGGTTCTGACGATCGATCGCCCCGAAGCGCTGAACGCGATGAACCAGGCGGTCTTCGAGGGGCTGCGGGAGGGCTTGAAGGACGCGGCGTCAGACGACGGCATCGCCGTCTGCGTCGTGACCGGGCGCGGCGAGGCGTTCAGCGCGGGGCAGGACCTGACAGAAATGGAACAGGTCGCCTCGGGCGAGATCAAGACGAAGTTCCCGTCGATGCTCGTCGTCCTCAAGGACTTCGAGAAGCCACTCATCGCCGCGGTGAACGGCATCGGCGTCGGAATCGGAATGACGATGCTGGGCCACTGTGATCTCGTCTTGATGGCGGACAGCGCGCGGCTGAGGACACCGTTTCCTCAGCTCGGACTGGCGCCGGAGGCAGCTAGCAGCGTGACCTTCCCGGACCGGATGGGATGGCAGAACGCAGCCTACGTCTTGATGTCGGGGCGATGGTTCGACGCCGAGGAGTGTCACGAGATGGGGCTCGCGTGGAGGGTCGTCCCGCGCGACCGACTGATGGACGAGACCATGGTCGTGGCGGAAGAGCTCGCTGCGAACCCGATCGAATCGCTCGTTGCGACGAAAAAGCTCTTGCTGGCATCGGGCCAATCGGAGCGCACGCGAGACGCGCACGATCGTGAGATGAAGGCCTACGGCGATCTTCTGGGCGGCCCCGCGAACGTCGCCGCCGTCCGCGCCTTCCTCGAGCGCAAGCCCTGCTAGGGTTCGTCCACCCATGACGACCTCCAACCTCGACGTCCTCGCCTACGGCGACAGCCCGATCGGCAACATCTGTCTGCGCCGCCGAGAGCTCCTGGCCAGCCCGGGAACGATCGTCACCGAAATCACCGTCGACCACATGCTCTTGATGAGCAGCTATCACACCGCCTCCGAGCGTGCGCTGTCGAGCCGAGCCCTGGAGCGCCACGGCGGGACCGACGGGCTTCGGGTGCTCGTCGGCGGTCTCGGCCTCGGCTACACCGCGCAGGAAGCGCTGAAGTCGGAGGCCGTCACGCGCGTCGACGTGGTCGAGTTCCTGCCGCAGGTGATCGGCTGGATGAAGAACGGGCTCGTTCCGCTCTCGGACGAGCTGAACAGCGAGCCGCGCTATTCGGTGATCGAGGGCGATGTGTACGCGATGCTCGCCGCACCGTCGGAGATTCAGTACGACCTCATCCTGATCGACGTCGATCATTCGCCCGACGAGCCGCTCGCGGATGCGAACGCGGCCTTCTATACGGAAGCGGGCCTCAGAAGAGCCAAGGAACACCTGCGTCCCGGCGGCGTGCTCGGGGTCTGGTCCTACGCGGACAGCGGGCCCTTCGCGGATGCGGTTCGCGCTGTATTTCCGCACGGCGAGATCGCGCCGGTCGAGTTCGACAACGAGCTCACGGGTGAAGAAGAGACGAACTGGCTCTTCCTCGCGGACAACGACTAGCTCGGACCCCGGCGAGCGATCGGACGACTACTCGAACTCCTCGGCTTCGCCCCCGCCGTGGAGCGTCCAGATCTCGCGACCGGACTTGAGCCGTTTCCGGTCGATCCGCATCTCATCGGCGCCCTCGGACTCCGCCATCGTCTGGAGCTCACCCAGATCTGCGTCGGAGCCGTCGCAGAACCCGATGGGACGCTCGTTGTTCGGTTGATTGAGCTGAACCTGGAAGTCGCCGCGGTCCCACCGAGTCTGGGTCTCGTTCGAGTAGGGGTAGATCATCGTGAACGGAGCCTACCGCACGGCTTCGGCAGCGGCGCCGAAGCCGGTCCGGCGGCTCGGATCAGGCTGGCTCGGGAAGGCTGGGGACGCCCGATGCCTCGTAGGCGTCGAGTGCTTTTCGAACCCAACGCATCTCGTCGTTCCGGGTGCGCGCGCGGGTCTTCTCCGGGTCGATTCCGTAGACGCGTGCTGCATTCAAGCCGAGGATCTTGGCCTTGATCGCCGGTGTGAGCTCGGGGTAGCCGTAGCGCTCCCTCATCTCGACGGGAATCTGAAACGCGCGAAACGCGTCGATGGCGGGCTGGGTGGGTCCGTACCAGATCGAATCGCTCCCCCAGAGCACATTGTCCTCCCCGACAGCGCCCAACAATTTGCCCAGCACATGGGCCGCTTCGTCGGGGCGTCGGATCAGACAGAACCAGGTGCTGCCGAGCTCGGCGTACACGTTGCTGCCAGGCGAGATGCCCGACTCGCGCAACGTCGTGAGGAGCCGATTCGTCCCGACGTTCTGGGTCTGCTCCGTGTAAGGCCCTTCTTCGGCCTCGCTCGTCGAAGGCATTTCGTAGGCCGAGTGGTAGATCAGGAAGTCGAGGTCCGGAAAGGCTTTGGCCGCCGGGCCGACGTCCCGCGGCGATCCGGTCGGCACGAGGTTGCTGATGCCTTTGTGGATGCAGACGATCCGGTTGCCTATCGAGCGCACCCGCTCGAGGAAGGGAAGGCCGACCGCTTCATCGTCGAGCCACCAGGCCGAGTTCTCTACGAAGCCCATCCCCTCCATGTGGCCGATCGTGTAGACCTTCCATCCGGCCGGCCGATAGCGCTCGAAGATGGCCTGCATTCCCTCGATCTCGCCGCCGGCGTCCGGATGAACCACCGCGTGGTTCAGTAGTCGCCCCTCCGCACCCAGTCGGTCGAGCAGCGCCCGCGTCCCGGCCATCTCGGCGTTCCAGAGCATGCGGGTATCGTCGAGTCCGGGTGCCGACGTCAGAACCGCGACGTCGGTTTCACTCTCGAGATAGACGCATCGCAGATATTCGGCGAACGAATGTGCCTCCCAGCCATCGAGCCCGGACCACCAATCCGGCATCAGCGCTCGATAGGTATCGAGCAGGCTCTGCTTCCAGGCGGTCGAACTCCGATTCGCCACGTAGTGGGTCTGGACGTCGATGACGAGCTCTTCTCCGCCGAGGGCCTCGGCGGAGGCTGCGGTATCGAGCGCCGCCTCCTTCGGGATCCGGTAGTAGTCCGATCCGAAGCTCTCGTTCAACGCGAGCAGGCCTTGGGCCGTGCCTTGCCGACCCGCCCAATAGTTTCCGAGTCCATGTCCGGTGCGGCGCGCCGATTCGGGTCCGTCCTCGATCACGCGCTGAGCGGCGTGGCGCGCTCGGGTGGAATCGGGAGGTGGGACGAACTCGTCGGTGCTCCGACGCTGCAGGACGATCGGAATCGCCGGTCGCCGATCCTGCGTGCTCATCATTGCTCCTCTCTGCGTGTGGGATGCAACGCCGATCCTCGTGTCTCGACGGCGTGGCGCCTACCGCGGCGAGAATCTCCGTCAGTCCTTCTAGCCAAACGGGAGTCCCCCCAGCTCTGCTGGGGAGGCCTCCAGAGTTTGACGGTTCCTGAAATCGACGAGACTCCCTCCCGTGAGCCGCTCAAAGCCACACAGGAGAGAGCCTCTTGTCA
>Ga0209992_10000107_pt1 | contig 123413 bp, 114 predicted proteins | sample 2SBtaG_2_FD_182564 | JGI IMG/M metagenome (GOLD analysis project Ga0209992, IMG submission 182564) | Deep subsurface microbial communities from Kolumbo volcano to uncover new lineages of life (NeLLi) - 2SBTROV12_ACTIVE470 metaG (SPAdes)... | ecosystem: Environmental > Aquatic > Marine >... | reverse complement strand
AAAGAATATGAAAACCACATCGAAAACCAGTCTACTGAATCATCATTTCAGCGGGAAGGATTCTGTGCGGATAATAGACCACGTAAAACACTTAAAATTGGGTTTTGACATGCTTATGACAGGATGTATAGTTAACGGCTAAGGGGTGCGGAGCTTGATACCGCTGCCGGAAGCTATGACGCGAGCTACTAAACCCGTAGCCGTCACCAACGCTAAAGCACGCGCCTGTTGACCGTTTTTAAAAGCTATCAGTCGTCACAAAAGCTAAACATTTCCATAAAATCTGGCACCTAGCCCCACCTGCTAAGCCTCTTTTACGATGTTGCAACAAAAACAGGTGTGATACTTTGGGGCGAAACCTCCCTACCTGTAACGACCTGCAAACATAAATCGCAGGACCTGCAAACATCCGTATTTTGAGCCTAGATTATTTGCCAATATCCGGATGCTTCGGCTCACATTAATTGCGAATGAGCCCACAATAAATGATAACAGCCTGCAAACATCGGTCAGGACCCGAATTAGCTGCCAATATAAATTGGTCACTATTTTGGTACGAAAAACCCGTCTTTCGTAGATAATTCAGAACTTAGAATAACCAAACGAGTTAATCATCCGGTTTTCTGCCTATTTTTGAGCAATTATAGGGTAAAACCATTAGTTTGATTAAACGTACGTTTTATCAAACTAATGATGAAGATCTCTGTAGTCCACATCGTTAAAGGCCTTTGGCTTATTTGCACATAAAGTGGGTCGAAACGGATGTTTGCGGGCTGCTGGCAAATAATCTGGGTCCATTGTCACTTAATGTGGGTTCAGAGTGTGGGATATTGTCATTTATTGTGAGCCGAAAAAAGCGATGTTTGCAGGTCCTGCGATTTATATTTGCAAGCCGCTACATCTATCTCTTTAAATCCCGCAAGAATGAAGACCAGTCAGGATGGAAAATAAAACCGGCCAAATACATTAACCGTAAGATTATCGAAGAGTGCTGGGATGATATCCTGCGCTTGCTTGTCACCATCAAGCAGAAAGAGACCACGGCGTCCGACATATTCCGACGCCTGAATTCATACTCCAAACAACACCGGCTTTATCAGGGCCTGAAAGCCTTTGGTCAGATCATCAAATCGCAGTTTATTCTACGTTACCTCGATGATGTGGAATTACGCCAGGCCATCGAAAGTCAACTTAACAAGGTCGAATTGGCCAATCGCTTCACTCGTGCTGTTGCTGTGGGAAATCCAAGAGAGTTTACGCAAGGAGATAAGGAAGAACAGGAAATTGTCGAAGCCTGCAACTGACTCATCAAGAATTCCATTATCTGCTGGAATTATCTATTTCTGTCGAAAAAACTTGAACGCATGAATGAGAACACCCAAATAGATAGGCTGTTATCTGCCATATCGAGCCATTCTCCTATGTCCTGGGCACATATCAATCTTTTGGGAGAATACGATTTCTCGGATGAAAAACTGAAAGATTCTGTCGGTATTCAACACCCAAAAACTGTGGTTTGATAACACCTTAAAAATGGAAGTCGTAAAATCAGCTTAATCGAGCGGTGATAGCCGCTTTCCCAAAATTCCTACACAACATTTGGTACCTTTACGGGATTCAACCCGTCGGTCATCCATGATTTCCATCATATCGTTTCGTTGTGCTGCTTTTAAGGGTTCAAGTCCCCAATCATCTATGATCAGGCAATCCAGTTTGGCTAATGATTGTAGAGCCTTACTATAACGACCGTCCGCTTTTGCTTGTGTCAGTTCCAGCATTAATCGTGTGAGTCGATAATATTTAATGCTGTAGCCTTTTAGGCAGGCGGTATGTCCCATGGCACAGGCAATGAATGTTTTTCCACTGCCACACGGCTCTCAACCGGACGGCCGTTACAGCGACATGACAAATTCCTATGTCGCGTTACGTACCTTTATGTAAGATGACCCAACATAGGGCGCTTCTGGAGAATAGGGACCATCGCAGGGATAATTAGTTTTCCCCACAGGTAGTTCGAGTCCTCTATTTTCTTGCGATCTCCCACATGAATTCTACCTGGGTTTTAGTAATGTTACTTTAATAATCAGTCCAAATTTCGGGTGATCAAAATAGTGGGTTTCCCCTAACAAAATCCGTCGACGTTCTTTGAGATGATAAATCGTTTCGGAGGTATTATCCTCCAGATTGGTTTTAACATTGTCGAGGAACGATATTTCATTGGAGTCCATTTTATCCGTGATATTAAAATCAACCGACACGTGCAGATAGTGTCCCCGCTGCAACCGCACAAAACCATTGATGTTATTCTCAAAAACATGGACAGTTTGGCCGAATCGATTTTTTTTAACCGGTTCGATCCAAGCTAATCGAATTTTTGGAATATACTCGCTGGATTGACCCAATTTATGGTACAAAGAAGTCAATTCTGCATGCCGCGAAGAAACTGTCGCATAGGGAACTAGTTGGGTTGGAAGTGGGTCAAGATCAACCCCGATTGTCTTCAGTTCAACAAAAGTGTCAGGTGATTCAACTAGAGTATCCTGATGCTCAAAATTCTCACTAGAAGGCCATTCATGCCCGAAAACGATGAGTTCGACCTTATACCAGTTTTCATCACCATCTTCGGTGTATGCTCCGATTGGAAACAGGCACCCAAGAATAAAAAGCCAAAACATTAAGTTATGAGTAAGAAAATTTTTCCATTTATTCATTATATTACTACCTGTTTCCGGGTTATTATTCACTGACGTATTGAGTCAGAAGGATGAGGGCTTAAATTGTCTAGCAATTCAGAAATAAAGGTGATTTTTTTTGGTGCCGAGTCGGTCTGATATTGAAATCGTAATTTATCTGGACCATCCATTTGAATCTGTTCAGAACGGGATTGAATCAATTCAATAATCCTTGTAGGATCGATGTCAGGCTCGGAATTAAAAATAATTCGTCCAGAGGTCGGCCCAGAATCGATTTTCTTAATCCCCAGTTTAGATGCCTTTAATTTTATTTCCGTGGTTCCAAAGAGATTTTTCCCAGCCTCCGGTAGCAAGCCGAAACGATCGATCATTTCAACTTGCAAATCTCGAAGTTCATCGTGATTTTGGGCAGTAGCTATGCGTTTGTAAAACACCAAGCGGGTATGGACATCCGGTAGATAATCATCCGGTATCAATGAGGCAAGCCGTAAATCCACCTCAGGCCCATTATCTAAAGGCACGTACATTTCCGCTTGTTTTCCGGATTTTAATGTGGCAACCGCCCTCTCTAATAATTCCGTATAAAGGGTAAATCCGATTTCTTGAATTTGCCCACTTTGCTCGCCTCCTAGAAGCTCTCCGGCACCTCGAATTTCCATATCATGGGAAGACAGCATGAATCCTGCTCCCAAATCGCCTGAAGCTTCGATAGCCTCTAGGCGCTTGACCGCATCGCGCGTTATCAGTTTTTTAGGGGGAACAATAAGATAGGCGTAGGCACGGTGGTGAGAGCGCCCTACCCTCCCACGCAATTGATGGAGTTGGGCCAAACCCAATTTATCTGCCCGATTAATTACAATAGTATTCGCTGTGGGGATATCGATGCCACTTTCGATAATCGTCGAACAAATCAAAAGATTAAACCGCTGATGATAGAAATCAAGCATTATTTGCTCTAGTCCCTTTTCAGGCATTTGCCCGTGAGCAACGGCGATACGCGCCTGAGGCAATAACTTGCCGAGACTTCGTGCCATTCGGTCCATGGATTTAACTTCATTGTGCAAAAAAAATACCTGACCCCCACGATGAATTTCCCGTAAGCATGCTTCCTGGACTAAAGCATCGCTCCATTCTGAAATAAAAGTCTTGATTGCATGGCGGTTAAGCGGAGGGCTAGCGATAATCGATATCGCTCGAAGACCTGACATCGCCATGTTTAATGTGCGAGGAATTGGAGTTGCAGTTAGCGTTAGTAAATCGACCTCACTCCTCAACTTTTTGAAATGCTCTTTATGGCGAACGCCAAAGCGATGTTCCTCATCGATTATGACTAATCCTAAACTCCTATATACAAGCTCTTTTTGTATAAGTTTGTGGGTACCGATCAAGATGTCAACTTGTCCTTCCGACACAGCATCGATTATCTCATCCTGTTTTTTTTTGGAGACAAATCGGGAAAGCACTTCAATTCGTACCGGCCAATCGGCAAAACGATCACAAAAGTTTTGCCCATGTTGTTGTGCTAACAACGTAGTAGGCACTAGGATAGCGACTTGCTGATTGTTCTGTACCGCAAGGAAAGCGGCTCGCATCGCAACCTCGGTTTTACCAAAGCCCACGTCACCACAAATAACTCTATCCATGGGTTGAGAAATCACCATATCCGCAATCACTTGTTCGATTGCTACTTCTTGGTCCGGAGTTTCTTCAAAGGGAAACGCTGAAGCGAAAGCCTGATACTCTTTTTGGTCAATCTCAAACGCACTTCCTTTTTTAGCGGCACGTTTCGCACTGATATCCAAAAGTTCCGCAGCGACATCCCATACTCGTTCCAAAGCTTTTCGTTTTGCTTTAGCCCATTTATCTCCACCAAGCTTGTGCAAGGGAACTGCATCTGAATTAGCACCACTATAACGTCCAATCAAATGCAATGCGGACACGGGAACGTACAATTTATCCTGATCGGCGTATTCCAAAGTTAAAAATTCGGTTTCAAGACCCCCAATGTCGAGTTTTTGGAGCCCCTTGTATCGACCTACACCGTGATCTTGATGGACAACTGGCGAATCAACACTTAACTCGTTTAAGTTATTGACGATATTCTCCATATCTCGACTGGACGATCGTCGACGCCGCCGCCTCTGTTTTGCTCTTTCACCGGTCAACTGACTTTCAGTGATAATAGCAATAGCCGGATCTTCCAATACTAGCCCTTGATCCATAGGAGCTACGATGATACATGGCGACGTTTCACACCTATGAAATTCTTTCCAAGAAGCAATGTTTTTAGGATGAAAACCAAATCTACTTAGGTTTTCTATCATCATTTCTCTATGACCCGCAGACTCCGCAACAAAAAGAACCTTGCCGGTAAAATCGTTAATGAAATTGGTTAATACTTCGGATGGGTTTTGCTGATTGGTTTGAAGTGACAAATCCGGTAATATTTGTGTGGCATAAGATACTACTAGCCCCTTTGGCGATTCGATAGACCGACCGTCAGTTACAATATAAATTTGCGGTACATTTTCAAATCGACACTTTAATTCTTCGGGCTTTAAAAATATTTCCTCTGGACTAAGCAATGGTCGATCAGTATCGTGTCGACGTTGTTCAAATATTCGTTCTACTTCCTGATAAAATTTATCGACATAATCCAGTGTGGAGTCCGATGAAACGACGACGACATTATTAGGAAGATAATCAAAAAGTGTCTCCGTAGAATTGACAAACAACGGAAGATAATACTCAATTCCACCCAAAGGAATACCTTTGCTTACGTCCAGATAAAGTGGATTCCGCTCCGACGCCTTAGGAAATCGAGTTCTAAACTCACGACGAAAGCATCTAATCGCCTCGTCGCAAAAAGGGAACTCCCGTGCAGGAAACAGATTGATATTTTCCACTTTTTTCACAGAACGTTGAGTCTCTGGATCAAATGTTCGAATTGATTCAACTTCATCGTCAAAAAGCTCTATTCGGAAAGGAATCGAACTTCCCATCGGAAACAAATCGATAATCGACCCTCGGATTGTAAATTCACCGTGTTGATAAACTTGGGAGACACATTGATAGCCAGATTGTTCAAGTTGGAGCCGAGTACTGTCCAGATTAATACGGGTTCCTTCCTCAATAGCAAAACTATTAGCTAAAATATGCTGCCGTGGCGCAAGCCTATGCATTAATGCGCCGATCGAAACAACCAGTACACCATGATTGATTTGGGGTAAACGCACTAAAGTACGCAAACGCTCGGAAACAATCTCCGGTAACGGTGAGAACACGTCATAAGGTAAAGTTTCCCAATCAGGAAAATGCAAAATTGGAATCGCTGTAGAATCTATGAAGACTTCCAATTCATGCTCCAATCTTAGTGCGGTTTGGTAATCTTTCGAAATCACCACCCAAAGATGTTTACCGTTTTGAACAGCTGTAGCTAAAGCTAATGCATCAGCACAACCGTGTAATTGATCCCAAACAACGATCGGAGAATCGATAGAGGGTAGAACAGGATTTGTAGGTGACGCTTTGAAATCTGGTTGTGCAACTGTTTGCATAAAAAGGCGATCAGGGGCTTCTCAATATTGAATGGTATAATTAATTGTCCCATAGAATGGACATCGTGTGTATCCTATTCATCCTAAATGTGCTTATTAGATTTAAGATCTTAAACTAGTAAACTTTTCTAAATGGAAATATATCCTGACTACTTTTAATTACCAAAAACAATGTTAGTATTAACCAAGTTATTTCTAATCAAAATTAGAATCTACTACAAATTTTATTAGAAACCCGGTATTATTAGTTATCCTTTAAACTAGTTTTTCAAAAACAAAGAATATGGCTAAAGATTACAGCGGATTATCTGAAGAAGAATTAAAAGAAATGATAAAAACTGCGGAAGTAGTGCTGCAGAGTAAAGAAGAGGAAAGAAAACAACAAGTCATTTCCCAAATTAACGAATTGGCAACATCGATTAACCTCAAAGTAGAACTCGTCGATCCACAAAAAAGGCAATCGTCCAGAAAAGGTATTAAAGTCGCTGCAAAATACCAAAATCCAGAAAATCCGTCGCAAAAATGGACCGGACGAGGCATGAAACCAAAATGGTTAAAAGCTTTATTAAGCCAAGGTGGTAAACTGGAACAATACCAGATTTAAATAGAGTATCTTGGGGATTTAATTTGGCGAGATAGGTACTGTTAATCGGATTCAATCCAGTGTTTAAATACTTTCTGACAACGTCAACATTTCTGATGCATGGGCAAGGGTTTGCTCAGTTATGTTGACGCCCCCTATCATTCGAGCTATTTCATGTCGCCTTTCTTCAGAGGATAAGAGCCGAACGCGGGAATGTGTGGTAGATTTTTTGCTGGACTTTTCAACTAGCAGGTGCTGCTGTGCCTGAGCAGCAACTTGTGCTAAGTGTGTGACACAAAAAACCTGTTTACGTTTGCCCAGTGATCGTAATCTCTGTCCAACGATTTCAGCCACCGCACCACCAATTCCGGAATCAACTTCGTCAAAAATCATCGTTGGAGTAATTTTTGCGTTCATCGCCACGACTTGAATCGCCAAACTGATTCTAGATAGCTCCCCTCCAGAAGCAATTTTACCAATTGCTTTAGGCGTTAAACCAGGGTTGGAGGACACTCTAAATTCGACCTTGTCAAAGCCATCTGGTTTTAGTACACCTTCATTCAGAGAACTCACTCCGATAATAAATTCTCCCTGGGGCATTCCTAACTCTTTGATGATTTTTGAAATCTTTTTCTGAAAAATTTGTGCGCCATGATTTCTTCGTCTAGAAAGTTTGTGCGCGAGCCTTTTGTAATTTGTCTCTAAAGACGCTATTTCTTTTACCAACTCCGTTATCTGCTCCGTGCCTGTTTGTAAACAATGCTTCTCCTCCCGAAGGCCACTAAGAATTTGTAGCAAATCCTCTGGTGTCGTTTGATGTTTTTTCGCAAGACCATGGATCACACCCAACCAATCTTCCAGCCATTCCAATCGTTTTGGATCGGATTCGAGCGCATCCAAACGACGACGAATAATTTGTGTTGATTCCTGTACTTGAATCAAAGCCTCGCCAAGCATAACCGACACTTCATTAAATTCAGATGATAGCTCACCTAGATCGTCCATTGCGTTAATTGATTGCTCAAGCATTACATTCACCGAATGCTGCTCGTCTTCGTATAGTTGTTGTAGTTGATGTTGACCCAAACTCAGAATCTTACCTAGATTTGCCTGACAAATATGTTCTTTAAGTAGCTCTACATAGTTTTGGGATTCGATTCCACTTCGTTCCAGCTCGGCAATCTGATGGTCCAACAAATCCTCCTTCATATTCCTATTTTCAGCTTTCTGAAGTCGATCATCCAGATCTGTTTTTGCGCTTCGCCACTGACTATGTAGTTGTCGAAGTTCCTCTAGAATTAAGTTATTTTCCGACAATTCATCTAACAATTGGCGTTGCTGGACGCTTTGTAACAGCTTTAAATGAGCATGCTGACCATGAATTTCAATCAACGAAGACCCTAATTCCTGTAACGATTGCAAAGTAACTGGTCGATTGTTTACGAAGGCTCTAGAACGTCCATCATCGCTCAAAACTCTTCGGATTAAACAGTTTCGCCCTTCTTCAAGTTCGTTTTTGGTTAACCACTGTTTTGCCTCTGAGGCATCATTGATGTCAAATTCAAGATTAATTTCAGCCTTTTTACAACCCGATCGAATATAACCGGGATCCGCTCGATTTCCTAATGCAAGACCCAGAGCTGTCAAAAGAATCGATTTACCAGCACCAGTTTCACCCGTCAGAACCGTGAGACCATCGTGAAAATCTAAATCCAAAATCTGAACTACTGCAAGGTCTCTGATATTCAATGAACACAACATAACAATCCTAAGTTTTTCACTAATCGTCGAGGAAAAATAATTCTAGGGTAATGAATATTTGAAAAATCGAAAATTTAATGGTACCCCCCACTCCAATTTAATTTTGCACGTAGTATCTCAAAAAAATCGTAACCCGCTGGATGGAGGATTTTCACAGTTTTTGTGGCTTTTTCAATACTGATTCTATCGGTTTTTTCAATTCCCGAAATCAATATATCATCACAACTTACTTGTGTGCTGATCGGGTTTTTTTGGGTAAAGGCGATTTCAACTTGGCTATTTCCATCAACCACAATGGGACGATTGCTTAAGGTATGAGGATTTATCGGGACTAAAACAATAGCGTTCAAAGACGGATACAGAATCGGTCCCCCACCAGAAAGAGCATAAGCGGTGGAACCCGTAGGAGTTGAAACAATTAAGCCGTCTGATCGCTGGGAATTGAGGTACACACCATTAATAAAAGTATCAAATTCGACCATACCTGTTGTTGCCCAACGTTGGATAACCACTTCATTTAACGCAAACTGTTCCCGAACTAGCCGGTCGCTTCGATATATTTTTGCCTCCAATAAAAATCTTTCTTCCGCTACAAATGCACCACTTAAAATCTGTTCAAGCTTGGTTAGAATTTCGGTCGATGATATATCCACTAAAAACCCCAAACGCCCCATATTGACACCAACCAAAGGCACATCGTGCGCGGCAAGAGTCCGTGCCGCTGTCAACAATGTTCCATCACCACCTATGGTAATCGCCAAATCACATCGTTCACCTAGTTCAGACAGTTCACAAGATTGGAGTTTTATATCCTTAATGAGAGAAATAAAGCGCGACTCTACGAATACTTTATAATCGCGCGCGACCAGGAAATCATGCAACGTCAACAGGGTATCAGTAACACAATCTTCTGGCTTACCAATTAAGCCTATGGTTTTAACGAGCATGGATTATTTCATCTAATTTTATGCTGTGGATCAATCACAATAAATCTCGGAACCATTGAGGTTTATTTAAATACTTTGCACGAAAACGCATTGTCTTCTACCCATAATCGAGGAGACAGATGGTACTATAGTTAAGTGGCATTCAGAAGTATTCGAATTGTAGAAACTAATCCAATGTACTTAAGTACCTGCCAATCATTGATTTAATTATTAAAATTCCTTTATCTACTGCATCAGGGTTTTCTATGAACAAGCACTGGATTTTGTGCGATTCTTTTAAGAATTCTGAGTTCAAAAAATATTTCTCTTCACTCGATGCTGTATTCGCTCAAAATGGGGAGGTTGTCAGTGTCGATCCAATAAGTTCGGTTAAGAAGGTTTCTATTAACGATCGATATTTTTATGTTAAGACATACACAGCAGGAGGGAAGAAACTCAGACGCTATATTGGTCGAAGCCGTGTCCGAGCTGAATGGGAAAACCTAAAGTTATTTCAGACCTTAGAAATACCAACCGCTAAACTGGTGGGGTACGGTGAAGAAATCAAATTTGGAGTTTTTCAACGCGGCGCCCTGATCACTGAAGCAGTCCCAAATACAGAGAATCTTGAGCAGCATGTAAAACACCATCCCCATTTAGCTAGAAATAGGCGATGGATGTCTGAAATCATTAAACAAGTAGCCCACCACACCAAATTGATGCATGAAAGCCGATTTACGCACAACGACTTGAACTGGCGAAATATTCTGGTCACCACATGTAGGCACCCGAAGGTCTTTTTCATAGATTGCCCTTCTGGAAAGATCTCGAACCCACCATTTTTGGCACGACGAATCACGAAGGACCTTGCCCACCTTGATAAGATAGCTCGAAAAGTGCTCCCTAAGGTCCTACAACTTAAATTTTATCAAGACTACACCGGACGTGCACGATTGTCGTCCAAAGATAAAAGATATATTCGAAAGATTACAAATTTTCACAACAAACATCGCGCCCGAAAACAGCGGCGCTTATTTATTGATGACGGTTCATGACAGTTTATATTTTTCCACTATTTTCTATTTTAATATTATGCCTATCTAATTGGACTCTGTCCTATGCGGGAAATCCTTATAGTAGATACAAAAAGATTACCGAACGAATTTCACTACCTAAAGGTTTTAAGATAGAAATCTATTCCGACAACGTTCCAAGTGCTAGGTCGTTGACCTTAGGTGATAATGGAACGGTTTATGTCGGTAGCCGCAATGGTGGAAAAATATACGCTCTACCGGACAAAGACAAGGACGGTAAACCCGATGAAACTATCGTGGTTACCCAAGGCTTAACGATGCCAATTGGCGTTGCTTTCTTAAAGGGTGATTTGTTCGTCTCAGAAGTTTCACGAATCATTGTCCTTAGGAAGGTAGCTCGTTACCTTCATACAACACCAAAAGTGGAAGTGGTATACGATTGGTTTCCCAAAGACCTGCATCATGGTGCAAAATATCTACGAGTCGGCCCAGACGGCAAACTGTATACGCCGGTTGGTGCCCCGTGCAATATTTGCAAACCCAAAAAAGAAATCTACGCCACTATAACCCGATTAAACCCCGATGGAAGTGGGTTTGAAATCTTTGCTAAAGGTATTCGAAACTCGGTGGGATTTGATTGGCATCCAGAGACCAACGTACTTTGGTTTACCGAAAACGGAAGAGATTGGTTAGGCGATGATATTCCACCGGACGAATTGAATTACGCCACTACCATTGGCCACCATTTTGGCTACCCCTATTGCCACGCTGGAGATATTCCTGACCCCAAATATGGAGTTTTGAAATCGTGCGAAGAGTTTACAGCGCCAGCTTGGCGATTTCCAGCACATGTCGCACCTTTAGGCGCCACATTTTATCGGGGCAAACAATTTCCTAAAGAATATCACCATCAACTTTTCGTCGCCCAACATGGCTCATGGAATCGTAGTGATCCACAAGGATACCGCATCACAATTGTTAATTTTAAAAATGGTGATCCAGTGTCTGAAAAGGTTTTCGCTAAGGGTTGGCTACAAAAAAAAGGTAAAGCACTGGGTCGTCCCGTAGATATACTTGAAATGCCCGATGGCAGCTTGCTGGTATCCGATGACAAAAGGGGGGTAATTTACCAAATTACCTATATTAATTCTAGCGGTTAAAATCACTAAGCTTTCCTCTAGAATAGTACTAACGCTAAATAGTTTGTTACCTAATTTAACCTAATAGCACCCCGACTATCCACTAGTAAATCTGATCAGATATTCCTACCAGCGGTTTATAAACACATCAAATAACGACTTTATCCAGTTCATTGTATATTGAAAGGCTAATTGATACCTTCGGTCTATACGCAGGGACCCTCGTAGTTGGGTTTATAAGTGGATTGTTTCCGTTGATTAATGTGGAGCTTTTTCTTGTGATTTTATCTCCAACACTTTCGGTTTCCTCAATAGCCCCAGTAGCAATATTAGCGGCGGTATCGCAAATTTTAGCAAAATCTTTAGTCTTTTTCGCTGGACGCGGAATATTCGATCTCAGTATTAACAAGTACAAAAAAAAGATCGATGCAGTACATCAGAAATTTTTGGAATGGGGGAAAAAAACCGATTTACTCATTTTCATCAGTGCTTGGATCGGAATTCCACCGTTATACATTGTTAGCATAGTAGCCGGGATGCTGAGGCAGAGTTTTGTAGGATTTTTTTTTATTAGCCTGGTTGGACGTATTCTTCGATTCGTATTAGTCCTTTATTTTCCTCATTTGTTTCTCAAATTTTTTTGATATTTTAAAAGAAATACCGATTTTTTAATATTAAGTCCCCTAGAAAGTTGGCTAAATCTAAAATTAGCTTGTTCTCTATTTGTTCTTGATGTAGTATAAAAGAGAACTTATAGAGAACAAGCAATAATTTGATGCAAGCCTTACATAATCTCACACGAAAACAACGAGAAATATATGATTTTCTCGTGAATCAAGAACAATTTATACAAGCTCCTACTTTGGAAGAATTATGTAAACTGCTCGGCCTCAGTTCCCGTGGATCACTCCACAAACATATTCAGGCACTCATCAACGCGGGTTTGGTTGAGCCTGTTAATCGAAAACAACGAGGTATCCGCATAATCAAAGAGGTAGATGCTGTCCCAAACGAATTACCAATGCTTGGGTATATTGCGGCTGGTAAACCCATCGAAGCGATTGAGAATCCAGAATCAATTAGCGTTCCCGAAAATTTACGTGGTAGTTCTGCTTGTTTCGTACTCCAGGTGAAAGGCGAATCCATGATTGAAGACGGCATTTTAGATGGAGATTGGGTGGTCATTGAGCCCTGTAACCACGCATGCAATGGAGAGATTGTAGTCGCACTAATCGATAAACACGAAGCCACCCTTAAACATATTCTGCAATACCCTGGGAAAATCATTCTTCAACCCGCCAATCAAAATATGGCAGCTATGAACTATTCGCCGGATAGAATAGAAATTCAAGGCGTTTTAGTTGGACAAATGCGATCCTATCGCAATTACTCAAGAGGAGTACACAAATGACACATTATATCCATATGCAAGATCAGGTGAGAAATCGTATTGACGAAATCATGGAGGATACCGCAAATAATGCATCGCCTGAAGAATCTGTAGAAACAGCTGTTACGTTAGGGATTGTATTCGTTTTTTTAACGTTTGGATTAAATTGGTAAAACTAACAATAGGTTTTTTCAAAACTATTGCAAAGTGTCTCGATAGCGCAGAGAAACAAAGCGAAAGCATGATTGCACATGGGAACACTCTTGATCGTACATTTGAACTTGTACTTTACGATATACAGTAGACCCACGCCATCGAGGCCCTAGGCAACAATTCCCAGTGAGCCAACAATTAGTACGAATTCAAAAACGAAATTAGTAGAAAAACCCGGATCAATTCAGTACGTCCTCACCGGTTAGTGTGTTTAATATATACAAAATAGACCTGTCAGAAATTAACGCGGAATTATGGCGAAAATCACTGTTTCAATGGCAAAAGTAAAGTTAAATAGCTAGTTGTTTCTTACCCCGCTTCTGAATGTTGGCTCAGAAAACCTAGTTATTTCGGTTGATCAAATTTAGAAATTCTGATCGAGTAGCATATTCTTCTCTAAAAACCCCTAGCATTGCGGATGTTAGCATGACCGAGTTTTGCTTCTCGACCCCTCTCATCATCATACAAAGATGTTCTGCCTCTATTACCACCGCAACTCCAGCTGCTCCAATGGCATTTTGAATTGCATTGGCAATTTGTTTAGTCAAATTTTCCTGTATTTGTAGTCGACGTGCATACATGTCGACGATTCGCGCAATTTTGGAAAGTCCTATTACTTTTCCAGTGGGGAGGTAGCCAACATGGCATTTACCAATGAATGGAAGTAGATGATGCTCGCAAAGTGAATATAGCTCTATATCTTTAACGATTACTAAATCTTCAGCATCGGCTTCGAAAATAGCACCATTAATAACCGTATCCAGTGATTGGGTATAACCAGTATTAAGGTATTTAAAAGCTGCTGCGGCGCGTTTTGGGGTATCGACTAATCCTTCTCGGTTGATATCTTCACCCACCGACTGGATTAGTTGAGAAAACATCGCTTCTTGTTCCTTTTGATTATTAGTCATCTTCTTAATATATTCATCCTCTACTACACATTATTTTTGGGTAAACCGAACGACTCTGTTGTTTTTACCGGTTTATACAGTTTATTTATTTTATGCGGCAATTCGTGCCATAGCCTCAATTAATGGCTCAGTAGAGGCGTGTTTTTTAAATGTATTATCACTCAAATAGCTTCGCCAATGGCGCGCGCCTTTAGCGGCGTGATAGATACCAAAAATATGGCGGGTAATTTGGTGAAGTCTCACGCCCGCATTGAGCTGTTTTTGTACATAAGGCAAATAGGCATTTAGAATTTGTTGTCTTGACAAGATTGGATGGTTATCATTAAAAATTCTTCGGTCTATTTGTGACAAAAAATAGGGATTTTGATAAGCTTCCCGCCCGATCATCACCCCATCAACCTTCAAAAGATGGTCTTCAACTTGATCCATGTCCTTAATCCCACCGTTGATAATAATGCTCAACTGAGGAAAGTCATTTTTAATTTGGTAGACAAAATCGTACATCAAAGGAGGAATTATTCGATTTTGTTTCGGTGAAAATCCCTTCAACCATGCTTTACGCGCATGGATAATAAATGTCTTGCACCCCGCTTTGGAAATGGATCCTACAAAATGATGCAATTGAGAGTAGCTATCGTGCTGGTCTATTCCTATCCGCGTTTTGATTGTAACTGGGATCGATACTGTTTGTTGCATTTCATACACGCACTCGGCAACCAATCTTGGATCAGCCATCAAACATGCGCCAAACCCACCATTCTTGACTCGCCCACTTGGGCATCCAATGTTAAGATTAATTTCATCATAACCTGTGTCTTCCACAATTTTTGAACAGACGGCTAAGTCTTTCGGATCATTCCCTCCAAGTTGGAAAGCCACAGGTTTTTCAAAAGGATCGAAATCAAGAAATTTCCGATGATTTCCTTTGAGTAACGCCGCTGTCACTACCATTTCGGAATACAGCAAAATGTTGCGTGAAATCAAACGTAAAAAATATCGGAAATGACGGTCAGTACAATCCATCATTGGTGCAATTGAAACCTTCCGACTTCTTTCGACCGAAGCCAACTCGGATTCTAAATGCCCCATTTAAAAACTATGAGTTTTTGTTCTCAATTAGATAGGTAGTTTTCCCTAATCTGGAATCGAGCCGTTTGATAAGGTGATAGTTTTGTATCCATAGTCCTCCAACTGCGGTAAATAACAATCCAAAGGACGCAAAGCCTACATAAACGAAGTTGTATAAGGTAGAAATTTCCTGTACGAGCGATTCTTTTTCGACAGCATGAGTAAGGTTCGTAGAAATAGACAAATCGTCTACGTGACCTCCTAGTAAAGAGGTATTATTGAGACCCACTCTGTATGCTTGACTCTTTAATATCTTGAGTTCATTTTTTAAACCTTGGATCAGAATAATGTCTTTGCGGTTTACGGTTCCAGATAGGATTTTTTGTTCGAGCGAGTGCACTTTATTTTCGATTGAACCAACCAAAAGCATTCCGAATTGGTTTTTGATGGTCTGAATGTCATTAATCATCCTATCTCGGTTTTCCTGTGTTGACGAAATATCTCCATAACCAAAAGATTGTTTATTCGCCACTAAAAGCAAAACGATTCCTACAAAAACTAATAAAAACACTATGATCAAGCCGTAGACACGTTTCTTACGGACCAAAAATTCTACGGACATTGTATTTGACATAACCCACCGGTCCATTTGGCGGTTTTGATCATAAAAATATTTGAAATCTTCCATTGTCACGCACCTTTTTTATGAGAGCGTCGCTGGCAACGAGATTCTAATTTCGGAGCGGCACCCAATTTTATATACATCAAGTTGATCGCGATCCATCTTCTTGAGCTTCAACCGCCTAATGGTATCAAACAACAGCTCGCGCGCGATACTTTAATTGTTGTTTTGCTATTCTCCTTGCAGGACATTTGACAGAGTTTCTCGAGTCATTGTGACAAACCACGGTATGCTCCACACTTATTGTACCAACAACATAATCTTTAAAAAAATACTAACAATGGGTTTTTGTAATTTACAAGTTTTTAACTCGTTGCTGAAGGCAAGCATGAGACATTAAGAGTTTCATTTCTCGAACTGCCGTATCCAGACCGGTGATTGCAGCACGGGCGATAATCGAATGGCCAATATTTAGCTCTACAATTTTTGGTATTCTGCAGATATTTTCAACATTATGGTAATTTAAGCCATGCCCGGCATTGACTTGTAAACCAGCCTCATTTGCATATTTTGTAGAGCTCGATATTCGTTCTAATTCCTCCTGTTGCTTGTCTGATGATTGTCTTTCTGCGTAAAACCCTGTATGTAATTCTATTGTTGGCGCACCTGTTTCCCTTGCGGCATCAATTTGTTTGGCATCAGGATCAATAAACAGAGATACAGAACAATCCACATTACCCAATTCATTGCAAATTGTTTTAATTTTTTCTAAATGCCTACTAACATCCAAGCCACCTTCAGTTGTTAGCTCTTCACGTTTTTCCGGAACCAAGCAACATGAATCAGGTTTGATGTTTTTGGCGATTTGAAGCATCTCATCGGTAGCCGCCATCTCCAGATTAAGCCTTGTTTGGATCATATCTCTCAATAGGCGTATGTCCCTATCTTGAATATGTCTTCGGTCTTCTCGCAAATGTGCTGTAATTCCATCAGCACCCGCTTGCTCTGCAACAAGGGCGGCCTGAACCGGTTCTGGATACAAGGTTCTGCGTGCTTGTCTTATAGTCGCAATATGGTCGATATTGACGCCCAATAAAATTGAGGATTTATCACTCATAATATTCTAGTTTCTGTTCTAAGTTGTACTCAATAATTACTTCCACCACTAGCTCTAATAAAACATTAACTAGAACACAAAACCTCTCTGATTTGGCAAGTAACACACAAACATTTCTACCCACAAAACACCAAATATTGGGGGGCAAAATGTTTAACAAGAATCCACTTAAATGAAAGAGTATAAGTTTATTTTGATGTACTCTAACTCGGTAAGCAATTATGTGCGGCTTGATATTTTGTTAGTTAATTATGGAGTGAGCAACTAGTGGGTTGTCCGAGATTACGCAACTTATTTAACGATATTCGTTCGCTTCCCAAACAATGATCGACTTATCAGTGGCTTGCCTCCCAGGTGGAAATCAATTACTCGTCGTAATAGCCGCTTTGCTTCGGATAGAGCGATTGAATCAGAAAAATCGTAATTATTCATACTAATTAAAGTCGAACCTAACACTGTATCATTTCCTGATTTTACTTCAACCGGGCCCCTCTCAATGACATAAATATAGCGCTTACCGGGATCAATCCGTCTTCCACTCCCGGTTTCATATTCTATCTGCAGACCATACCCCACCTGGCCCAACAAGACCAATTCAAAAATACGTAGCGTTTGTTCAATCGAATTACCTGATGCTAACAAACACAATGTTTGATAGTAAATCGAAAATAAATGATCGTGGGGATCATGCCGATGCAAAAAACGATTTAATAGTTCGTTTAAATAAAAGCCACAATATAAGGAACTACCAGAAAGGTGTATAAGCGGAAATACTATTTCGACATCCGTTAATGTGTATAAATCAGATTTCCCACACCAGGAAAACTTCAGAAATCGAAAGGGTTGAAGAAGGCCTGAAAATTTTGATTTTGCTTTACGAGCTCCTTTCGCTATCACAGATAATTTACCGAAATCTCGAGTATAAATCTCTAAAATTAAGCTAGTTTCCCGATAGATCTTATGGTGTAGAACGAATCCATCCTGCAACATTACTCGAACACGGTCGTTCATCACTCAACGGCCGTGGTGCTTATCGTTACCCCCCATAACCCAAGCTATTCAAGCTGCGTTCGTTATCTGACCACCCTCTTTTAACCTTAACCCATAGATCAAGAAATACCTTGGCCTCTAACATACCCTCAATATCTTCTCTAGCCTGTTGACCAACCGCCTTCAGATTTTCACCATTTCGACCGATTACAATAACTTTTTGGCCTTCACGCTCCACCAAAATTACTGCAACAATATGGATTAACGATCTTTTTTTTTCAAATCTTTCAATGATTACAGTAAGGGCATGAGGAAGTTCGTGGCATAGTCGTCGAACAAGTTTCTCTCGAATCATTTCCGACACGCGAAATTTCTCAGGTCTATCGGTAATCATATCTTCAGGAAATATCGATGAACCGTTCGGCAAAAGTTCAGTTATTTTTCTCTCCAGCACGTCCAGATTGTTACCCTTTAACGCTGAGATGGGAATCAATTCATTAAACTCAAAACGATTTTTGGCGGCATCCAAAAAGGGCAATACCAATGCTTTCGATTTTAATTGGTCCGTTTTATTAATCGCTAAAATAACAGGAGACTTAGCCTGCTTAAGTTTCTCGATGATAACTGCATCGAATTCATGCCAAGTTAGAGAATCGACCACCCAAATGATGACATCCACACCAACTAGGCTGGTATTAGCTGTACGATTTAGATACCGATTTAATGCTCGTTTTTCCTTGCCATGCATGCCAGGCGTATCGACAAAAACAATCTGTGCCTGATCAACGTTTTTTATGCCTAAGATTTGATGCCTAGTGGTTTGGGGACGTCTAGAGGTTATACTGAGTTTTTGCCCAAGGATACGATTCAGTAACGTCGATTTCCCGACATTTGGCTGCCCGATTATCGCAACAAATCCAGCTTTCATCCGTTATTCAAACACAATTTATCAATCTGCGACAACATTTTTTCAGCACCTTGTTGCTCAGCTTTTTTTCTTGAGACACCTTCGCCAACAGCCGAGTTGGTAACAATTGATACGCTACATTCCACTTCAAATATTTGGTTATGAGGTGAGCCTGTTTGATTCAAGAGGGTATAGATAGGGAGTTCTAGTCCTTTAGACTGCATCAGCTCTTGTAGTAGCGTTTTCGGGTCTTTAATTTTAGTATTTAATGTCAGACACTTAAGACGCTTAGCAAAAAGGTTCAACAACCATTTTTCACAAGTTTCAATTCCTTGGTCTTTCGAAAGAGCCCCAATAATTGCTTCAAACGCATCTGACAAAATCGAATCACGCTTAAAACCACCACTTTTCTGTTCGCCAACCCCAAGAATTAAATAATCTCCAAGGTAAAAACTGCGTGCTAAATCAGCCAAGGTTTCCTGATTTACTAAATTTGAGCGCATACGGCTAAGCACCCCTTCCTTTTCGTTAGGAAATCGATCATACAAATAGTTAGCAATCACATATCCTAGTATCGAATCACCAAGAAATTCCAATCGCTCGTTGTTGTTTGGCCCCGCACTTCGATGAGTTAAGGCTGACGACAACAGCTTCATATTCCGAAAGCCTAACCCAAGGTCTTTGGAAAGGGTATCGGGACTTTTGGTCAATTTTTTCCGACCTCGATAGTATCATCGAAATAAACTAATACATCCAGATTTCCTATGATATTTTCGGTCACTTCGTATGAGATTTGTACTTTGATCGACCTTCCTTCTTTATAGACAGAAATATCATCATTCGAAATAATATCAACATTATTAATGTTCATCCTGTCCATTAGCATTCGCTTGACTTGGTGTTTTGATTTGCTTGGAAGGCCTGCTTCTTCTTCTAATGCTGTCAAAGAGCGCTTAATCTTAAGATGTTCTAGGTAAATAGGACCAATTTTCAAGATCAATAACGAAAAAAAACCTATTAAACACAAGACCAAAACAAGGCCAATTCCAGTTAACCCGGTTTGCTTGCGGAGTGATGTTTGCATTTTAGTCTCTGTTTAATTATTAGGTTCCTGAACTATTTTAGGATCGTCCCCATTCTATCAAACCCAATACCTTGATTTTCCCAATCCCAATTCATCCAGACAAAAAACGCTTTACCTACTAAATTGGCTTCAGGAACCGTCCCCCAGAAACGGCTATCATTACTATTATCTCTGTTATCGCCCATAACGAAATATTGTCCTTCAGGAATAGAAAACTCTCTTCCTCGTGAAAACCCGGTTCCCCTAACCAAAATACTGTGTTCAACATCTTCGGCTAATTCTTCAAGCAAATGCAGGGCACCACTCATATTACTCCCCTGCCCTACACCGTTGTATCGACCAAGAGAGATCTGCTTCATCTGGATACCATTAATGTATACTTTCTTATCGTAATACCCAACCCTGTCCCCAGGGAGTCCAACTACGCGTTTAATATAATCTACGTTGGGGTTTTTAGGAAAACGAAACACAATTATATCGCCTCTGGCTGGTTTACTAACTTCGATGATTTTGGTGTTTAATACAGGTAACCGGACACCATATGCGTATTTTTGAACTAAAATAAAATCCCCGATGAGTAGGGTTGGCATCATTGAGCCCGAGGGAATGCGAAAAGGCTCTACAATAAACGACCTAAGAATCAAGACTATCAAAATGATTGGAAAAAAAGATCGCGCATATTCAACTAGTATCGGTTCCTTAATTTGTTTCTCTTCCTTGTGGTTTTGCATCAACACATAGCATCCCCATATACTACCTGTAACCACGGTTCCTATAACTAAAAAAAATGAGAAATCAAAATCCATATACTATTTTGTTTGTTAAAAAATTGGACTACGGAAGTTTTCCGGAAGGCTGAGACATTGGGAATTTTTTGTTAAGCGCTTTCTATTGCCGACACTCGATCCTTAGGTATCTTTACCAACCTTTAGGACAGCAAGAAATGCTTCTTGAGGAATATTAATCTTACCTACTTGCTTCATTCTCTTTTTCCCCGCTTTTTGTTTTTCCAACAACTTTCTTTTTCGTGAAATATCACCACCATAACACTTAGCAGTAACATTTTTCCTTAAGGCTTTGACGGTAGATCGAGCAATAATTTTCGCTCCAATCGCTGCCTGAATTGCCACTTCAAACATTTGCCTGGGAATCAATTCTTTCATTTTTTCCACTAGTTCACGTCCTTGAAAAGGACTTGTATCACGGTGAACAATAACCGACAAAGCATCAACACAATCACCATTAATCAAAACATCAAGTTTGACTAACGGAGCTACTTGAAAGCACTTGAAATCATAGTCAAATGAAGCGAATCCCCGACTAACGGATTTAAGCCGATCGAAAAAATCAAGTACAATTTCACTTAACGGCAATTCATAACTTAACGTTACTTGGTTGCCGAGATATTCAATATTTTTTTGTACCCCACGCTTCTCTATGCATAAACTAATAACACCACCCAAATGTTCCTGTGGCACAAGGATACTAGCTCGTATAATCGGTTCCCGAATCTCGTTTATTTTTCCTGAATCTGGCAGTTTAGAAGGGTTATCGACATAAATAATGTCGCCGTCTTGAGTTAATACCTGATACACCACAGACGGCGCCGTCGTTATAAGATCTAAATTGTATTCGCGCTCTAATCGTTCTTGGATAATTTCCATATGTAACATTCCAAGAAACCCGCATCGGAACCCAAACCCCAATGCGTCAGAAGACTCTGGTTCGAAATGCAGCGCTGCGTCATTGAGATTTAGTTTGTTTAATGCCTCGCGCAAATTTTCATATTGTTCCGAGTTCACTGAATACAACCCCGCGAAAACCCTAGGCTGGACTCTTTCAAAACCGGGTAAGGAATCAAAACAGGGATTGTCGGACAGGGTAATAGTATCACCAACCGGCGCACCAAAAATGTCTTTTATCCCCGCGATAATAAATCCAACTTCGCCGGCATTCAACACTTGTTTATCGAATCTTTTAGGGGTAAATACCCCAACTTTTTCTACTACGTGGGATTTTCCAGTCGACAAAATGGTGATTTTTTGTTTACTTCGAAGGTTACCATGGACAACGCGTACCAACGAAATTACGCCTAAATAACTGTCAAACCACGAATCGATTATCAACGCTTGCAATGGTTTTTCTGAATCACCTTCGGGCGGGGGAACTTTTTGAATCAATTGTTCTAAGATATCTACAATACCCTGTCCCGTTTTTGCACTGATTTGTATCGCATCGTCGGCAGAAATCCCTATAATTTCCTCAATTTCCTGGGTCACCCGATCCGGCTCGGCTGAGGGTAAATCAATTTTGTTGAGTACTGGGATGACTTCAAGTCCTTGATCTATAGCAGTGTAACAATTTGCCACGCTTTGTGCTTCTACACCTTGTGCCGCATCGACTACCAATAAAGCTCCTTCGCAAGCGGCTAAAGATCTAGACACTTCATAAGAAAAATCAACATGCCCCGGTGTATCGATAAAATTAAGCTGGTAGACTTCACCATTCTTAGCACTATAATCCAAGGTCACACTTTGAGCCTTAATGGTAATTCCACGTTCCCGTTCCAGGTCCATCGAGTCTAAAACCTGGTTTTCCATTTCACGGTCAGTTAATCCACCACAAATTTGTATAAACCGATCCGCAAGCGTCGATTTACCGTGGTCGATATGAGCTATTATTGAAAAGTTTCTAATATGCCGCAAATTAATCACGTTGCTCATTCATCTAGCTTGATCGCTAGATAAAATGGGTTGCCACGACGTTGAACGAGTACCGAAATAGATTTATTAACTGGAAGCTCGTTAATGACCTTTAGGAAATGACTTTGGCTTTCAATAATAACCCCATCTACTCTCAAAATTACATCTCCCCGCTGCATTCCACCGTCATGCCCAGGACCTGGACCAACTGACTCTATCAAAACACCATGTTCCTTAACCGCGAATCGTTCACGATTTTCTAACGTTAAATTTGATACAACCAAACCCAAACGATCTGCTGTAACTGAACTGGACTTTTCCTCTGTTAGGAGTGTTTCAGCTTGTTCGGGTAACAAGCCTATTCTGACTTTTAAAATTTTACGATGTCCTTGTCGAATGACCTTAACGTTTGTAACCGTACCGATCGAGGTCATTCCAACTAAAGGAGGTAATTCAGCTGATGTATCGATCTTTTTATTATTAAACTCAATAATTACATCACCCACTTTAAAGTCTGCCTTTTCAGCAGGGCTATCCAGCAAAACTTTAGACACCAAAGCCCCCTTTGGCGCGTCCATTCCAAAAGATTCGGCAAGTTCGCGGGTAACGTCCTGAACCTGAACGCCGAGCCATCCACGGGATACAAACCCTTGTTCTTTGAGTTGAGCGACGACATTCATCACAACATCCATGGGTATTGCGAACGATAACCCCATAAACCCGCCAGTACGACTGTAAATTTGGGAATTAATTCCGACGACTTCGCCATCCATATTAAACAATGGTCCCCCAGAATTTCCCGGATTTATCGCCACATCCGTTTGAATAAAAGGAACGTAATTATCACTTGGCAAGCTGCGTCCTTTTGCACTGACTATTCCTGCTGTCACTGTGTGATCAAAACCAAAAGGAGATCCAATAGCCAGCACCCATTCACCGACCTTCAAATCGTCGGACGAACCCAATTTAACGTCAGGTAACTCTTTCGCATCAATTTTCAACAGTGCAATATCACTACGTTTATCCGATCCGATTAGCGTGGCCACTAATTGCCGGCGATCCTGTAAGCGGACAAGAATTTCGTCGGCATCCTTAATAACATGGTGGTTGGTTAGTAGATATCCATCTTCAGAGATAATAAAACCAGACCCCAAAGAACGCGCTTCCCGAGGCTCTGGACCCCGTCCTTGTTCACCGAAAAAACGCCTTAAATATTCATCGAAAGGCGCACCATCAGGCATTGGCACACCTTCATGAAACGTTTCCCGTTCGTTTTTACTTTTTTTAACAGTACTAATGTTGACTACGGCTTCGCCATAATTTTTTACCAGCTCTGTAAAATCCGGTAAATCAGCAACGGCTATATGCGTATAAAAAAACATACAAACGGTGACGCTCGTTAAGCACCGCATTGATTTAAACATAAAACTTCTCCTAAGCCAGTGCAGTAACGGCAAGTATTTACACATGAGTATTTTAAAGTTCCGAAGTAAACGCAGGTCGGACGCGATACCAGTGAGGAAAATGGGCTATAACCCAACGATTTATCAAAAAACCCAAAGCGAGCCCTGACAACCCTGAGATAATACTAAATAGTTCCGAAAATTCAAAATTCAAGCCTTGGCTAATAGATTTCCCAATAATTGCACCAAGACACAGAGTCATAGCGGGTAGCAAATAACCTAGAGCCGAACACCAAAGCAACATAAGCTCATCAACTTCCAATAGAAACAGACCCTCTTGATTGGAGTTCGAGTTATGTATACCCTTGGGCACACGACGGTCACGCAAATTTTCTTTCTGAGCAGAAATGAAACATTGGGATTGTTTAAAACAGGAGCCACACGACGCCGACCTTTCTAGATCAAACCTCACCCATTCACCGTCAACGGATGTGCTAAAAATCTCTAATTTGGTCATTGTAAGGCATCGCGCCTAAATTCTATGCCTTTACCAATCATTTTGACAGTTTGAGCAGGGACTTCACCCATAACGGTGATTTGGTGTTTTTCTAATTGAAGACTATAGGAATTAATAGCACCCAGAACTTTTTGAAGTGGCTGCAAACCCTGATTTTCCACTTGATCCACATAAACCGAAACCGAGGCAAACCCATCACTTAAAAGGATGTGTTCAACAGGATGCTCACTACCGGGCATTTTCCTGCGCGTGTATAGAACCTGCTTAAACCCTTCAGGTGAATTTTTAAATATCCATGCATGTTGATCCGCAGGCACCCTTTCCTTATTTCTTATTTGCCAATTTAACTTTTCTATTTTTGTTTCCGCACTCAAAAGTTTCAATGGTATGGATTCCTTGACCGCAAAATTTGTAAACATCATTTGCTCAATCATTCGGCCATTTTCGTCGAAGACTTCATGTTTCAAAGGCACTTTAGATTCAATATCGATCCATATTTTCCGCCCGTATCGTAAATTATCGACTGGATCAACGCTAATTATCTGAGTTAGGCGCTGGACAACATGCTCTCTATTGCGCACTACAATTGAGTAACGTTGGTTCTCAAGTTCAAGAATTTCCGGGACATTTACCAAAAAGGATTGTTGGGATGGCTTATAATCCACAACCATAGTGCGGGAATCCGGAAAATAGCAAGTTACCTTATCCGCATCTCGGATAACCTCGCGCATTGGATCATTGAGAGACACCAGGCGCTCCTGTTCGACACCGTTTTCAACCGCATGAAACATCTTCATGGTTTCAACTTTATTATCCCGAAGATAAACTACGGTTCCCTGATAATTGAGACTGCGCATTGCATTGGTCATCAATGCTAGCCAAGCTTTCCCATTATTTGGATTTTTATCGTCAGCGACAGCTTGCGTTAACCCATGGAAAAGGATACAAATCAACAACAACTGACAGAGGGCGGCCCGCTTGAAAAAAATGAATCCAAACGAGTTGGGCCGACAAATATAATTCATCGGTTACTTACGGGTATAACTTACAACCCGAGCGTAGGGGAGCATTCCCTGCACTCCGGCCGAATAGGCGCTTTCATTATGAGTTACCAAATAATCATTAAGGCGCGAATCCAAAGCATCATCTTGGTGAACTGAGTCCAGTTTTTCGTTGGATTTTGGAATAGGTTCCACAAGGGCTATCGGTTCAATAGCATTTTGTGGTAACGATTGGGTTTGGAGATAGGTCCAAGTTAAAAAGCTCACGCCCACAATTGATGCCGCAAGTGCATAGCCCCAGTTTTTATTTTGATTCGGTCGCATTTGGGGTAGGGTTTCACGCGAAAGATGAATATCGTTCTTTATACGATCAGAAAAGTGACGGTCTACATGAATATATCTATTAGATTTTAAGGTTAAGCTAACCTTGTTATAACGATCCCAAATTTGCTTCAACTGCTCGTCTTGTTCGATCCTCTCTAGCAACGAAATGGCTTCGGCACTGTTCAACTCATTGTCAAGTAACATGGATATTTTTTCTTCAAAATTTTCGTGCATCTACTGATTACCGGTAGTCAATTAGGGGTTGAAGTTTTTTGTCGATCGCTTCTCTCGCACGAAAAATTCTCGAACGAACCGTGCCAACAGGGCAATTCATCACTTTTGCAATTTCTTCATAACTCATTCCGTCAAATTCTCTTAAAACTATTGCCACCCTAAGATTTTCAGGTAATTCATCGATCGTACAACGGATAGTTAACGCTATTTCTTCGCTTAGAAGGATACGCTCGGGTGTATCGTGACTCCTTAGACGCGACGCGCCTTCATATTGTTCCGCAACCTGTGCATCAATTTCATTTTCGGAAGATTTGCGAGCTCGTGAAACCAAATGGTTTTTAGCCGTATTAATTGCGATTCTATACAACCAAGTGTAAAAAGCGCTATCACCCCGAAATTTTGCAAGTGCTCGATAGGTTTTAATAAAGGATTCCTGAGCTACATCGAGGGCTTCACTAGGATCTTTAATATACCTACCAATAAGTTGAATAATTTTATGCTGGTATTTAAGAACGAGTATATCGAATGCTTTTTTTTCACCACTCTGGACTCGCCTGACCAATTCCTGATCAACCGATTCACTCACACGTCGTCCTTCGCTCTTCACTGCGGACTACAATTATACTAGTTGGTTTGCGTTGACGAACCGCGAAAGCTCAAAAGAGAAGTGTTTCGGGTGCTGTTCGAGAATCGATGCCGAAAAAGAGCAGAACGATTTTGAATCAAATTTTTCGATCATTTGAAACGAATAGTGAGTTTGTTTAAGTGAGAACGATCGGGAAATCCGGCCAAAAAGGTTTTCCACAGTAGATTATCTATTTTCCATCCTAATACAATTATTATAAGCAACTCTATCAAGAATTGTTTTAATCTTGTATCACTTCTATTATCGCCGTTTCGATAAGACCGTTCAATAAGATACAACAAATACTTATCAGACCTGAGGTAATGTAGACTCGATTGTATTGACCCACCATCAATGTGATTTATGATATAAAACTTAAAGACCGTTCTGCCTAAAGTTGCAAACCATCGGCAATTCAACGATCATCCAATTCCATGAATAGACAAACCCGGCCGGATCCGGACCTTTGCTTCGATGTGCTTATTATTGGTAGTGGCGCTTCAGGATTAAGTCTCGCTATACAATTGGCAAACCAGCACCGAGTCGCTGTACTCTCGAAAACTACTTTAAACGAAGGCAGCACCTTTTACGCCCAGGGCGGAATTTCAGCGGTACTCGATTCCAAGGATTCAATCGAATCTCACATTGCTGACACTCTCACAGCAGGCGCTGGATTATGCGATCCAGATATTGTCCGCTTAGTGGTTTCTCAGGGAAAAGAGTGTATCAATTGGTTGATTGAACAAGGAGTTCCGTTCACCACCGAATCCCGATCTGATGGCTCGAGCCAATTACACCTTAACCGCGAGGGGGGCCATACTCATCGGCGTATTGCTCATGCCGCTGATGCTACTGGCAAAGCTGTTTTCGCTACTTTAGAAAAAGAAGTTATCCACCACCCCAATATCAAAGTATTTGAACATTTTAACGTTGTAGATCTAATAACCAGTGATAAACAAGATCAAATTCACCGAAGTGTCATCGGAGCTTATGTTCTAGATTGCCACCTGAAACAAGTCATAGTTTTTCACGCGCCTATCGTTATATTAGCTACCGGCGGCGCTAGCAAAGTTTACCTCTACACCAGCAATCCAGATGTTTCCACTGGGGACGGAATTGCCCTGGCGTGGCGTGCTGGATGTAAAGTTGCCAACATGGAGTTCATGCAATTTCATCCCACTTGCCTTTATCACCCTGAAGCACCGTCTTTTCTCATTAGTGAAGCTGTTCGCGGTGAAGGTGGTAAACTACGATTACCAGATGGCACGGCATTCATGCACAAATTTGACGTTAGAGGCGAACTAGCGCCTCGGGACATTGTTGCACGAGCCATAGATTACGAGATGAAGCGACTTGGAATTGATCATGTACATCTTGATATTAGCCAAAAGCCTGCACACTTTGTTCGCGATCACTTTCCAAATATTCACGCTAGGTGTTTGGCACTTAATATCGATATTACTAAGCAGCCTATTCCCGTCGTGCCAGCAGCACACTACACCTGTGGAGGTGTTGTCGTCGACAGAAATGGTAAGACTGATATATCTGGCCTTTATGCCATCGGTGAGGTTGCTTGCACCAAATTGCACGGTGCAAACCGGATGGCAAGCAATTCATTACTTGAATGCCTGGTATTCGCAAAACAGGCAGCCAATGATATTAAAAATGCTCTACTCATTACATCACCACCTTCTGACATACCCGAATGGGATGAGTCCAGGGTTAGCAACTCTGACGAAGAAGTCGTTGTTGCTCACAATTGGCATGAGATCAGGCAGTTTATGTGGGATTATGTTGGAATAGTTCGAACCGATAAACGGTTAGAGCGTGCCTTACATCGCGTTGAATTGTTAAAAAAGGAAATTGCTGAATATTACGGTCACTTTCGCGTCACTAGCGACCTCTTAGAATTACGTAACTTAGTTATCGTCGCTGATCTAATTATTAATTCTGCGCTCCAACGTAAAGAAAGTCGGGGACTCCATTTCACATTGGATTACCCATTGCTCGAAGAAGATCACTTGGTCAAGAACACGGTACTGTCACCCATAAAAACGGGTTTCCAAAATGCTTAATATTCGCAAGCCATCAATCGCTGGGAGCTTCTACCCTGAAGACCCCATCGAACTTAGGCAATTGGTGAAATCGATGATCGATAAAGTCAATGTTGCGTCTAAAAACCCCAAGGCTATAGTTGTGCCCCACGCTGGGTATATATATTCTGGCCCCGTAGCCGCTAGCGCATATGCCTTATTGGCTAATGCCAAAACATCAATCCAAAACGTTGTTCTTTTAGGACCCTCTCATCACCTAAGCTTTAAGGGGCTTTCGGTTTCCAATGTTGATCACTACGCATCACCTCTAGGAAAGATTCCAGTCGATAAAAACGCTGTAAATAGGATCAAAGCTCTTGGTTTTGTCGAAGAATTAGAACAAGCGCATGTCTTAGAACACAGCCTAGAAGTGCATCTTCCTTTTCTCCAGGAAATACTCGACAAATTCACGCTGGTTCCCATTGTTGCTGGAGATGCAACACCGCTAGAGGTTTGTCAAGTTCTTGAGCTTCTTTGGGGGGGCGATGAAACATTGATCGTGATCAGTTCAGATTTGAGTCATTATCATCCGTATAACATGGCGTGCCACATAGACCGGGAAACTTCCGACGCCATTGAAGAACTTCGATGGGAAACGATTGGTTATAATTCCGCATGTGGGAGAGTCCCGCTCAATGGACTCCTAATGGCCGCTCTTCGACACAACCTTAAAGCAACCACCGTTGATTTACGCAATTCTGGTGATACAGCAGGTTCACGCGACAGAGTCGTTGGCTACGGGAGCTATATTTTTGAATAATATGATACCGAGCGGACACAAGCAAACCTTAATAGATTTAGCTCGTAAATCAATACAGCTCAGTTTTGATGAGAACAACGCCCCCTTGCTAAATTTTGATGCCTATCCAATGGAACTAAAATCAATTTTAGCAACATTCGTTACCATTAAAATTGAGAACAGATTGCGAGGATGCATCGGCACCCTAGATGCGTATCGTCCCTTAGTTGAAGACATAGCCGACAACGCTTATAAGGCTGCTTTTTCCGACCCCCGATTCGAACCGATCGTCGCTTCTGAATACAAGAAACTCGAAATACATATTTCGATCCTGTCACCACCACAAGAAATAACGTTTGATTCTGAGGCAACTTTGCTTACCAAAATACAACCTAATGTTGATGGTCTAATTATCCAAGACAGTACACATAAAGGAACATTTCTTCCATCGGTGTGGGAAATTCTGCCAGACCCCAAAGATTTTTTGCGACACCTCAAGCAAAAGGCCGGTTTTAACGCAGATTATTGGTCAGATCGAATCAGTGTTTTTAAATATCGCACTCAAAGCATCGATTCAGGTAAAATCCATTGAGGTAATTTAAAAACCCGTATTCAGACTTTTCAGGCAAGTCCATATACGCGCCCATGGTCAAAAATATTTTCTATTAAGTATGGATTGTCTCATTCGAATGCAATAGCCACTCTTTAATAAAAGATATTGCCATTTAAAATATCGAGATAGAACGATGCTTAAAAAATCTCTAGTTTTTGTGTATTCACTCGTTATTGCACAAATATGTGGGGAGAATGCTTATGGCCATCCCACACCTGAACATGGAGTAACCTTTTCTGACTCCAGCGCTCAACTAACACCTTTCCGTCGTAGCACCGACGGAATTACGGAAGGACTAGCGGGTGCCGCGTGGTTGGATTATGACAATGATGGAGACCAAGACGCATTTTTAGTTAACGGTGTTAATAGGGCGAACGCCCTATTCCGAAACGATAATGGATCATTTACCGATGTTGCTGTAAGTGCCCGAGTGGATGGCGGAGGGGTAGCCGGCGTCGCAGCCGCCGATATCGATAATGATGGTTGTGTCGATTTATTTACAGTTGGCGCGGGAGGTTTTGGTGGCCCGGCTAATCTATCACAACCCCACAAATTGTACGTTAATAATTGTAACGGCACGTTTGATGATATTACCCTACTCTCAGGTATTAGTGGGCCTCATCCAGCAATGATGGCAGCTTTCGGAGATATAAATAACGATGGTTTTGTAGATCTATTCATTACGAATCCAGGAAGTTTCATTTCTGGTCTGGGACCTCAATCGTTATATCTTAATAATCGTGACCGTACATTCACAGAAATTAGCACATCAGCAGGCATCGATACGATGAACGGTGGTTGTGTTGTGAATTTTATCCACTACGATGCTGATAACTACATCGATATAGTTGTGGGAAATTGTAACTTGTTAGAATTTTCTCCAAACCCTATACCTGTACCAGGTCCTTGGGAATTATGGCGTAATAATGGAAACAACACCTTCACAGATGTGGCAACTGCAGCCGGTTTGAACGCGCGTCCCGGTTTCCCAATGGCTTTGACAGCTGCCGATATTGATGGTGATGGCGACATTGACTTATTTGCAACAGGGCTAGGGGTTGCATTCTCAGAAGACCATGGAAATCATGGCTTGTTAGCAGAACAGGTTTTATTTAAGAATAGTGGAGATGGAACCTATAAGGATGTTACCTATCATTCCGGACTCGGTGGTTTTGAATGGGGTTGGGGGGCGAATTTTGTAGATTATGACAACGACGGTGATGAAGACCTTGTTGCCGTAGGCTCTATGCCGCCAGTGTTTGGTGTAGTGGGAGCAGATTTTGCCCATCCGGGTAGAGTGTACGAAAATAATGGTAGGGGAAGGTTCACTTCGAGCCAATCGTTTGGCCTTGAGGGTTTATTCACTACTGGCCTTGCTATTGGCGATTACACTGGAGATGGATTTCCAGATGCATTAGTCTGCACCGCTGAATTCTCTTCAATCAATCTTCTAGGGCAGGCCTTTAGTGGTGATGGCAATCCTGTTTTGCTCACGAATAATGGGAATAATAACCGATCCATCACAATTAAGCTCAAAGGAACGATAAGCAATTCTTTAGGTATTGGTGCAATTGTGACCTTAGAGCATGCCGGTCAAAAACAAACCAAGCAGGTTTTCTCCGGATCTGGATTTGCGTCATCTAGCAGTCTATGGTTGACCTTTGGCTTAGGACAATATCATAGTCATAAATTGAAACTAAAAGTGAGGTGGCCCTCGGGATTAGAGGAAATATTTCTTGTTACGGGATTTCCTGACAAGCTTGTCGTCCTGGAGGAAGGAACCGCGTATGAGACGCTCGCCAAAAAACTGAGTAACGCACATAAAAAAATTAGGCGCCTAAGTAAACAACTTAGGAAAGCACGCAAAAGGCTCAGGAAAAGACATAGGTATTGAGTAACCCCATCACAACTCTATCAACCATCCCATAGTAAAGTGTATAGCAAGTTCTCCTGCAATCGTAGATTGTATCGCCGGTACAATATGATTTGATCGTCATCAATCAATACAGTCTGGGAAGTTGGCGATTTTGTTATTTGAATTCTGGTGTAAAAATTTGTACTCCCCAAAACTATATACTTGCTTTTCAACTATTCACCAAAATCTTGTCCGGTATCATCGATAAAGAAAAGCGTGAAAGGTTGTTGTTTGATAGAATAGCCAACTATTTCATACATGATAGATTTTCCAAATACCCCTGCTCTGCTGGAGACAACTATGTTTAGTGAATATAAAGAGTTGGCGGCACTATTGCAGTTTCTTTTGGAAAATAATACAAACATCCTTTTCTGAATTTTTTCATGGACTCTACAAAACTTTCCAGGCAACTGGCCCGTGAAGAATTTTTAGGATGTGCAGGCCAACTGAAGGAACTTCGCAAGTTGATTCGTGACCGGCTGAATAACGAAGGGTGTGGACACGCATTTGTCGAACGAATGGTCCTCGCGGTCACAGAAGCCAGTATGAACATCATTCAGCATGGCTACGGAAGCGAAATCACTGGAACTTTTCAGATTGAGATAATAAGTAATGGTGACGAATTGACGTTCCGCTTAACTGATTCAGCACCAAAAGTCGATCTCAGCAGTATAAAATCGCGTGCCTTGGACGATATCCGCCCGGGTGGATTAGGTGTTCATTTCATTAGAGAACTGATGGATCATGTCGAATATCTCGAAAATGAGGAAGGCTCTAACGTGTTACAAATGACAAAACGAATTGCATAGCCCAATGGAATATAAAAGCACAATAGAAGGTAATTGTTCGATTATCGCGTTGAGTGGTGAAATTGATCTTCAGTCTTCACCGCCCGCACGCGAACAAATGTTAAACGCGTTAAAACAAAATCATCATCTGATGGTCGACATGTCTGCGGTGGAATATATTGATAGTTCTGGGATAGCTAGTTTGGTAGAAGGCTTTCAATTCGCCAAAACGCATGACCTTAAATTTGGATTAGTGAATATTAGTCAAGCGACTCGCCAGGTTTTAGAATTGGCCCGTCTGGATCAAATTTTTCTCCTGTTCGAAACTCTTGACGAAGGGCTTGCCGTTATTCAGGGATGACTTTGATGCCGGAATTATCGGAATCGGTTGTCGAAATCGATAATCTGGTTTCCCATTATGGCAGCCGAAAGATTCTCGACGGCATTAATCTGCAGGTGCAAAGGGGGGAAACCATGGTCATCATGGGAGGTAGTGGTGCAGGTAAAAGCACCCTTCTCCGTCACATTCTGGGTTTAAACCTACCATCGTCCGGAAACATTCGTATTTTTGGTAAGGAGATTACCCGCCTGAGTAATTCCGAATTGTCAAAGTTAAGAACTAAAATTGGTGTTGCTTTTCAAGGTGGTGCTCTATTGACGTCTATTACCGTAGCGGAAAACATTAATCTTCCGCTAAGGGAACATACCAAGCTAAATAGCGAAACGATTGAAATCATAACTCGGCTAAAATTGGAGATGGTTAATTTGTCGGGTTGTGACCGCATGATGCCTTCCGAATTGTCAGGCGGGATGTTGAAACGTGCCGCATTGGCCAGGGCTGTCGCAATGGATCCTCAGTTAATGATTCTCGATGAACCCTCCTCTGGATTAGACCCAATCACAGCCGTTGAAATTGACGAATTAGTCCTACGTATGAAACGGGCATTGAACCTAACGATAGTCATCATTACCCATGAATTGCAAAGTGCACTTAAGATTGCCGACCGTATCGCTGTTCTATGCCAGGGACAAGTTATATTTTCTGGGACAAAGGAACAAATTCATGAAAGTAACAACCAATACATCCAAAATCTTCTGAATCGCACGCCGAGTAATAACCAAATCGAAGGTAACGAATATTTGCGCCGCCTAACTGGGCTGCAATGATGCAGCAAATTCGAAGTCTAGGTACCCATGGCTGCTATTTCACAAAACAAGCTGGGATATTAGGAATCTTCCTTTTTTGCTGTTTGATTAGGATGGTCACACCACCTATTCAGGTTCAGCGAATTACCAAGCAAATTCATTTTATGGGTGCACGGTCATCAATCGTCATCCTATTGGCGGGACTGTTTACCGGCATGGTGGTTGCGTTACAATTTTACGATACACTAGTACGCTTTGGATCAGTTGATCTTCTTGGGTCGGCAGTGGGTTTGAGTTTGATTAGAGAATTAGGACCGGTCATTACAGCGCTAATGTTCACAGGGCGCGTCGGTTCTGCCATCTGCGCTGAAATAGGGATTATGCGCATCAGCGAACAGATCGATGCTTTAGAATGCATGGGAATAGATCCCTATCGCTTTTTAATGACATCAAAATTTTGGGCTGGCCTTGTCTCGGTACCCCTATTGACCGCCCTTTTCGACGTTGCTGGTATTGTTGGTGGTTATCTAGTCGGAGTTGTGTTGATAGGAATCGGCCAAGGCACATATTTTAACGGATTGCATAACGGTGTGGAGTGGAACGATATCGAGATGGGATTTATAAAATCACTCGCATTTGGGCTCGTTATTATCTGGATTTGCACTGCAAAAGGCTACCTCCTTCACCTCAGGCGTACAGGTGTTTTTGGAGCAGAGGGAGTTAGCCATGTCACGACCGATGCAGTAGTATTTTCCTCCGTGGCAATCCTTTTAACTGATTATCTGATTGGTTCGATCATGTTATGAAAAACATCGATCTAGAGTTTTCTGTTGGATTGTTTATGATCGTAGGTATTCTCTGTTTGACTTATCTTGCCGTTAACCTGGGAGGAGTTTCTTTGGGACAAGATCAACGTTATGTCCTCAAAGCGCGTTTCGTCTCTGCTTCGGGTCTAAAAGTAGGCGCGGATGTTGAGCTGGCTGGTGTTGCCGTCGGTAAAGTAATCGGAATAGAATTTGATCCTGAGAGTTATGAAGCTGAGATTAAGGTCTCAATTCCTAACAATATCCGATTACAAGATGATGCAATTGCGTCAATTCGTAGTACCGGTATTATTGGCGGAAAATTCGTCAAAATCACCCCTGGGGGGTCTGACGATTTACTGAGATCAGGCGATGAGATCTTGGAGACTGAATCTTCGGTAAACCTCGAAGAACTCATTTCAAAATACGTTTTTGATGGTTCAGGAAAAACTTCCAATTAATTAAAAAGATTTCGTTATTTTTTTGTGGAGGGTGTCTTGAGAAACCCTCAATGTTTTAGGAGAAACACACCTATGTTCACTGTTTCAAGGGGACTTAACATATTAACCATAGTTGCAATGTTTTCATTCGACGCTACGCCTGTTCTGGCCCTAGCCAATCCAACCGATAACATTCGAACAGCAACCGATAAAATCCTATCGGTCTTAAATGATAAAAGCCTTAACAAAGAGCAACGCCGCTCTGCCCTCCGAAAAGAAATTCGAAATATCGTCGACCAACGATTCGATTTCCAAACGATGTCAAAGAGTGTGATGGCAAATAATTGGAAAAAAGCCACTGGCTATGAACGTAGTCGCTTCATCGATTTTTTTTCACAAAACCTTGAAATCACCTATTTTGGTGCACTCGAATCTTATAGTGGTGAAGAAATAAAATATGTTGGTGAAAAAATCAAAGGTGACCGCGCCGTTGTGGATACTGTCATCGTTTCAAAAACCAAGGAAATCCCCGTGAGTTACAAAATGAAACTCGATATCGATATATGGTACGTCTATGATGTCGTCATCGAAAATGTCAGTCTCGTCAGTAATTATAGAAACCTCTACACAGCCATAATCAAGAACGATGGTATCAGTGGATTGTTGCAAAATCTGGAGGGACGCTTAGCGAAATACAGGAAAAATCCACAATAAACCGAATCAACAAAAGTTCCACTTCTCACTGTTGATGCAACTGATTGGAAACATTTTCTTTATTTCTGAGCCCACGTTGAGTTGCCCCAATAATCAATTTTTCCCAAAGATAGATTCTATCCTCAGCAAACTTGCTAGCGAATACAAAGGGGTTTGATATGTAAAGATGCCAGTACGGCAACCTTATAACTTATTATGTGGAAAAAGCTGTCACTCAAAAATTGCCAATGACCAAACCACCCCATATGTCGCCAGAAGAATTCAGAAAACATGGCTACGAAGCCATAGACTGGATAACACGGTACATGGAAGATATCGAACGTTATCCAGTGCTTTCACAGTCAAAACCTGGCGAAACTCGGGACAAGTTACCACCGAATCCACCGGAAAAAGGTGAATCATTTGAAACCATGCTGGCTGATTTTGACAACCTAATCTTACCCGGAATCACGCATTGGCAATCACCTAATTTTTTTGCCTATTTCCCGGCCAATACTTCAGGGCCTTCTATATTAGGGGAATTACTGACCGCAGGTCTCGGTGTACAAGGTATGATATGGGCAACCAGCCCCGCATGCACAGAATTGGAATCTCATGTACTCGATTGGTTGGTCAATATGCTTGGTCTGCCTGACAAATTCAAAACTACCGATACTGGCGGGGGGGTCATTCAAGATTCTGCATCAAGTGCTTCCTTGTGTGCACTTTTGACAGCGCGAGAACGCGCGACCAAATTTAAAACCAACCAGAATGGTGTGGATAAACACCTAATCGCTTACACCTCGGAACATACCCATTCATCGATTGAAAAAGCTATCAAAGTCGCAGGAATTGGGCAAAATAATCTGCGTTTAATCGAAGTTGATGAGCAATATGCAATGCGCCCTGAAATTCTTGAATGTACGATCAAACAGGATCTTGAGGCGGGTTATACTCCCTTTTTTGTATGCGCTACTATAGGAACAACTTCATCAACCGCAGTTGATCCCGTCAGTGAGATTGGTAAAATATGCCGCGTCAATAAGATATGGATGCACGTTGATGCGGCTCTTGCCGGAAGTGCTGCACTATGCCCAGAATTTCGTTGGTTGCATGACGGAATGGAATTTGCCGACAGTTATTGTTTCAATCCCCATAAATGGATGTTAACCAACTTCGATTGTGACTGTTTATACGTTGGTGACCGTGCGGCGCTCAATCAAACTTTAGGGATTCTCCCCGAATATTTACGAAATTCAGCGACCGATTCAGGTACAGTCATCGACTATCGTGACTGGCAAATACCGCTAGGAAGACGCTTTAGAGCACTAAAACTTTGGTTTGTTATCCGTTACTATGGAATCGAAGGCTTAGGCCAGCATATCCGGCACCACGTCAAACTTGCTAGTGACTTCGCCAAATGGGTTGAAACGGACAAGGATTTCGTATTGGAAGCACCCACAACATTGAATCTTGTTTGTTTTCGCCATAAAGCTGGCGATGCTTTCAATCAGTGCTTAGTCAATAGACTAAACGCTTCAGGGGAACTCTACCTCACTCACACGAAGCTAGATGGCAGATTCACTCTGCGCATGGCTATTGGCTCAACCTTAACCGAATATCGACACGTTAAATCGGCGTGGATATTGATCCAGAATACGGCAAAACTACAATTGCATACTAGCGATTAATTGATAAGGCAACAGGCAAATTGGTACAACATATCTCGGGACAAGACCTATAAACCGCGCAGAAACCAAGGCATTTATTGAAGAGAGGATACTTTTTCAATGCTTAACTGAACCTAACCAACCCAAGACACGCAAATCACCCAAAATTTAACGTGTTAACGATTAGTTTTTGGTCCGACGCAAGATCTAAAAGCTATTACCGATAAACTACCTATCCGGCAATCTCGTATTTTTGAATCCGATAAAGGAACGTATCGCGAGTCATTCCAAGAAGACGCGCTGACTTACTCCGATTGCCTCCAGTCCGTTCCAGCGCTTGATGGATCAAATCGACTTCGAGTGTTTCCAAATTAAGCCCAGCCTGTGGAAGGTTGATTACGGGATGCGTACCCCGAATCCCTGCATGAAGAATTTCGGACGGCAAATTATCCCGTTCAATTGTTCTACCGGCAAGAAGGATGCTTAAGCGTTCGCATAAATTTTTAAGCTCCCTAATATTACCCGGCCAATTATAAGACTTCATAGCGCCCAATGCTGCATTAGAAATATTTGGTTTAGCAGCAGAATGCTGGGTCGCGAATTTTGTGAGGAAATGGTGGATCAAATCTTCAATATCGCTCTGGCGCTCTCTTAAAGGAGGAATCACTAAAGGCACGACGTTAAGGCGATAATAGAGGTCTCCCCGGAATTCTCTTGCATCAACCTTCTTATCTAAACTGGCATTGCTGGCCGCAATAATTCGAACGTCGACATTTTCGGTTCGCGCTTCTCCGACCGGTTGACATTCACCAGTTTCCAGAAAACGGAGTAACTTAGCCTGGAGCGCTAACGTCAGCGAATCTACTTCATCGAGGAATAGAGTACCTCCATGTGCGGATTGTAATAACCCTTTATGATGCGAAATAGCGCCTGTAAAAGCCCCTTTTCGATGACCGAATAATTCAGATTCTGCTATTGATTCTGGAAGCGCCGCGCAGTTTAAAGCAACAAAAGGTTTATCTACACGCGGACTCAGTTGAAGCAGTTCGTTTGCTAACAACTCTTTACCCGTCCCGGTTTCCCCGGTAATCAACACAGTCACATCCGTAGCCGCAACCATATACGCACTACGCATAAGAGATTCAAAGTTAGGTGATCGCCCAACCATTGAATGATGAGAATTCACAGCACTAGCTCCCAATTATTTTTTTACCATCAAAAATGCTCCATTTTTAGCGGGTAAAAACCCGGAAATGCAGCAAACAATGCTAGGATAATTAAAAAAACACCCGCAAGCTCCTTAAATCTCTGCATGCGCGACAACCTAGCCAACGTGCCTGCCATTATACCCATTCCCATAACCGCTGGTAAAGTCCCTAATCCAAACGCAAACATGGTAAACGTACTACGCACTAAATCGCCGGTCGTTGCCGCGAGAGCAACAGCAACGTAAACCAAGCCACACGGCAGCCATCCCCAAATCATTCCAAAGACAAAAGCCTGGATTAAATTGTTAACGGGGATCAAACTTCGACCTATGGGCTCTATCTTCCGCCAAAAAAAACTACCCAACTTTTCTACATAGGCAAACACTGGAAACCATCCAGCGATGTATAAACCTGCTCCCGCCATAAAGGTAGCGGAAAGGATTTGAAGCACCCGATATCCTTCTTCGCCGAATGGAAACGCTAGGACATGGTTAAGCATACCGGCAATAAAACCCGCTAACGTATAGCTGGTAATTCGTCCCGCGTTATAGCTGAACACAAATTCCGACAGATGTGCCTTATTTCCTCGAATTTTTTGGTTAAGACTGAGGGTCAGCGTACCGATGATCGATCCACACATCCCTACGCAATGCATACTAGTAAATAGCCCCATAATAAAGGCTACTATGTAGGAGGTATTAAAAGCTTGGTCGAAAAACATAGGGCAAGCATTGTATACCGAATCAATTAAGGAAAGGTAGGCTAATTCCAACCAATCAATAATCCTAGCGTTTATCCATGAAAAATATTTCGTGGGATAATGTGATGTAGACGCCACATTATCGGTTACATGCGACCAAAATCTGTTGCTTAGTTTGTGATGATTTACTCCTGCTTTCTAGCCACTAAAACCCTAGAATATTTGCCGCTCGTAAGAAACTTAAAGCGAATAAGAAAACATAAATGATAGAATCCTCAATCGAAACAATTTTTCGTATTTAAAATTAAGCATGATTGTCGATACTCTCATTAGCGCACGGTGGGTTATTCCAGTGGAACCGGATGGCTTGGTATTGGAGAATCACACATTGGCTATCGTGGACGGTAAAATCATCGATCTTCTTCCACAATCAGAATCCCGATCAAAATATCGCGCGGAATCTTGCGAACGTTTTGATAAACATGTTTTGATTCCTGGCTTAGTCAACGCGCACACGCACTCCCCAATGTCCAATCTACGGGGTATTGCCGACGATCTTCCATTAATGGAGTGGCTCAACGATCATATCTGGCCACTAGAAAGGAAATGGATGAGTGAAAAATTCGTAGCCGACGGCACTGAGCTCGCTATTGCTGAAATGTTGCGAGGGGGAACCACCTGTTTCAACGACATGTATTTTTTCCCGGAAGTTAGCGCCAAACAGGCGCTTAAGGTCGGGATCCGCGCGAATATTGGGCTGATATTGATCGATTTCCCGAGCCATTGGGCGCAAAACCCCGTCGAATATCTATCAAAAGGTTTGAAGCTGCACGATGAATTAGTTCACGAAGCACTAATTTCTACACTGTTTGCGCCACACGCACCTTATACCGTTTCTGATCAATCGTTTAAAAAAATGCGTACTTTTGCAGATGAACTTGATTTACCGATTCATATTCATCTACACGAAACCCAACACGAAATCGACGATAGTCTTAAACAATACAATATGCGTCCTCTTCAGCGGTTACATAAACTGGGACTTTTGCGTCCAAATTTGCTTGCTGTCCATATGACCCAACTGAATGACAACGATATCGATCTATTTGCCAAATCTGGTGGCAGCGTCGTCCATTGCCCCGAGTCCAACCTAAAATTAGCTGCTGGAATGTGCCCGGTAACGCGTTTTTTGGAAACAGACACTAACGTTGCCCTCGGTACCGATAGCGCAGCCAGCAATAATGACTTGGATATGCTAGGAGAAACACGTATCGCAGCCTTGTTGGCAAAAGGGATCTCTAAAGACGCGAGTGCGGTTCCTGCTAAAACAGCTCTGCGGTTAGCTACTTTAAATGGTGCTAAAGCACTGGGACTCGAAGGGGAAATTGGATCTTTGGAGATCGGAAAGAGCGCCGATATGGCAGCCATCGACCTCGACACATTGGAAACCCTTCCACTTTTTGATCCACTTTCGCAAATTGTCTATTCCTCTAATCGCAATCAGGTTACGGATGTATGGGTAGCCGGCAAAAGATTGATGAAATCTCGAAAACTTACGACTTTAGATATCGATGAAGTTCTAGAAAGAACGCAATATTGGAGCACTAAACTCAAAGAGAAGTGATTAACAGGTCATCCCCAAACAGGCGTGATACCCACACAAGTAGATTATTTCTCAGCAATTCCATAAGATGACGCAAACCCTATGAACTCAATAGCAAACGAATGACCGTCCAAGAAAATGTTCACCCTGCCGAAATCGACAAGTTTGGAGATAAAGCTGATCGATGGTGGGATACCGAAGGGGATTTAAAAACTCTACATTGGGTTAATCCCCTTAGAATTCGGTTTATTGCACGGCATACCGAAATTCGTGGTCAGCGAATGGTGGATGTGGGGTGTGGAGGTGGCATCCTCAGTGAGGGTTTGGCCAAACAAGGTGCGGAAGTACTTGGCATTGATCTCAGCGAACAACTCATCGAAATTGCTGACTTACACAGCCTGGAATCCGGCGTTACTGTGCAATACCAAACGGAAAGTGTTGAATCTTTAGCCGAGAAACAAGCCGCAAGTTTTGATTTCGTGACTTGTATGGAAATGTTGGAACATGTTCCAGATCCCGAATCGATAGTCAAAGCTTGCAGTCGGTTGGTTAAACCGGGGGGTAATGTTTTTTTCTCCACTCTGAACCGAAAACCAAAATCTTATCTACTAGCAATTGTCGCAGCTGAACATTTGTTGAATATGATACCTAAAGGAACACACGATTATAAAACCTTTATTAAGCCATCCGAATTGTGCACTTGGACTCGAAAAGCAGACTTGAACACTCAAAGTATCATCGGTATTTCATACAATCTGCTGACCCAACAGTTCAATCTCAGCGGAGATATCGACGTGAATTATATAGCCGCTTTTCAACGCCCAGGTTAACTTCATACCTACATAGGATTCTCAACCCAAATTCAATATTGGCCTTATACAAATATTCATGTCAAACAATAGGCAATTCGAGAACCGAACTCTGTTGGTCACCGGCGCGGCAGGAAAACTCGGTAGTATTGCAGCCAAAGCCTGTGCCAAACAAGGAGCCACTGTGATTTTATTGGACAAGAATGTTGCAGGATTGGAGAAGGTCTATGACAACATAGTATCGACAAAGGCCCCTCAACCAGCCATTTATCCTTTTGATCTTTTAGGCGCAACAGAGCAGAATTACCAAGAGCTCGCGGAAATTATCAGCCAAAAATACACTGTGCTAAATGGATTACTGCATAGCGCCGCGGTACTCGATACACTATGTCCAGTAGAATCTCTTGAGACTACAGATTGGAACAATTGCTTGAATATTAATCTTAACGCTCCGTACTTACTAACTCGAGTTTTACTCCCGTTATTCATAAAAGCCGAAGATGCTTCGATTGTTTTTACATCAGATACTTCAGCCCGGGTTGGCCAAGCATACTGGGGAGCTTATGGCGTATCCAAAATCGCCCTTGAGGGTTTTGCGAAGATTTTAGCCGATGAATATGAAAATTCCGACAACTTGAGAGTCAATACGTTTCTTCCTGGTCCCGTGAAATCACCATTACGCTTCAAAGCTTTTCCAGGGGAAGATAGTGTAAACCTAATCGATCCGGAATCTCTAGCTGAGATATACGTCCAACTATTAGGACCGGCAAGCCGTGGGACAAACGGGCAATTAATCGATTCAACTCATTTCAACCAACATGCACAACCAAGAAAGTATAGTATTAACCCGTGATGTCAATGTTGTAACCATCCCTGATGGAACGACTGACATTCTTCAAAAAGGCGATATCGTGATACTCCATCAGTCCCAGGGGGAAAACTTTACCGTAGCTACGGATCGAGGTAGCCTGGTACGGATTGCTGGCTATGATGCTGATGCGATCGGTAAAGAATCCGTGAATTCTACAAATGTTGGTTCTGGCACAGATCGCAATTCAGTGGAGAAGAATGTTTGGGAAGTCCTAAGAACCATTTTTGACCCAGAAATTCCGGTCAATATCGTTGAATTAGGATTAGTTTACCATTGTGATGTTAAACCGATCGCTGATGGAAAACACACAGTTGAGGTCACTATGACTCTCACTGCACCGGGTTGTGGAATGGGGCCGGTCCTCCAAGGTGATGTCGAAATCGGTATTCAAAAATTGCCAGGCGTTGAAAATGTCACTGTAGAAGTGGTGTTTGATCCACCCTGGTCCTATGACATGATGTCAGAAGTTGCTAAGGTCGAACTCGGAATGATTTAATAGACTACTGAACACTGAAACCAGCATATGAGTTATACCTTAAGTCTATTGTTGCAGTGATAGTTTGACCACGCTATCCTATTGACACGGGTCTAATTATCTAAACAACTGGACAACATCTATGCCTTTTACCACCGCAGACCTTTGCGACAAATTTTCAGATAATGAAAATTTCCACATCGCTGAACCAATCTTCCGCCATTATGGAGGAAGCCCTAAATTTTCCGGTCAAATTACCACCTTGAAATTGTTCGAAGACAATTCCTGGGTTCGAAAAACACTAGAAGAAAAGGTGGAAAGTAGAGTTTTGGTAGTCGATGGAGGTGGCTCACACCGTTGTGCCTTGCTCGGGGATCAGTTGGCACAATTAGCCTGCGATAATGGCTGGAATGGAGTGATCGTTTATGGGTGTATTAGAGATTCTGCAGAAATCGATCAGATGCCCATCGGAGTCCGCGCACTACATACCCACCCTTTAAAAAGTCACAAAAAAGGTGTCGGTGATAAAGATGTACTGATCACTTTTGCCGGAGTGAATTTTCGAAATAACCAATATTTGTATGCTGACCAGGATGGAATTATCGTATCGGGAACAGCGTTGGATTAATGCTTGCCCAATAGCATGAATCGGGTTACCTTTTCAGTTGTTTTGGTTCTTTTGTTCTCTTTGATTTTAGGGTGTAGTGACTCGACCGAAGAAAAACCCGAATGCAATGACTTTCTACTCCAAGAACTTAAAAGTGCCGCCGATGCTGGGGTAATTGAAGCTCAGAATACATTAGGATATCACTACGAATATGGTGAATGTGTATCCCGAAATTTCAAGGAGGCAGCAAAATGGTATCAGCTCGCAGCTGATCAGGGTAATACCAATGCCCAGAAAGTTTTAGGTTTTATGTATGCCGGTGGTATGGGCGTGTCACAAAACACTGCCCAAGCAATCAAATGGTTTCGCCTCGCCGCAGAAAAAGGCCAACCGGAGGCACAGTTTGGTCTGGCTATCGCTTATTTTAGAGGCAATGGCATAGAACGAAACCAAAAGATTGCAATTCAATGGTTTCAAAAATCCGCCCAACAAGATTTTCCAAGATCACAGTTTAATCTTGGTAACCTCTATAAAACCGGCCAAGGAGTTCCTCAAAATTACATCAAGGCATATAAATGGTTTGGGTTAGCAGCGCGGAATGGTTATAAAAAAGCCACCAAGGCAATAGAAAATCTGGAGAAAAGTATGACACCAGAAGCCATCGAGGCAGCGAATCAACTAATCGCTGAATGGCCGCTGGCGAAAAACGATCAATCCTGGTTAAACACTACGACTTTAGACTGACAGAAATACCATTGCAAAATTTTCTATCTGGTCAACGTTGGTTGAATCATCTTGAATCTCAAATGGGATTGGGCACGGTCATATCTACCGAATATCGTACCGTCACTATTTTCTTTCCAGCAACCGGAGAGACCCGCACTTTTTCCAAACAAAGTGCACCACTAGTACGTGTTGCTTTTGCTCCCGGGGATTCCATCACTTGTCAAAATGGTGTAGTACTGGAAGTTAAATCGGTATTGGAAAACGAAGGTCTTCTGACTTATACCGGTGTAGGAGAGTCTGGAATTCCGACTGAAATCCACGAAAGTCAACTGGATCATTCGGTGCAACTGAATCGTCCAACGGAGCGTCTATTCAGCGGGCAGGTGGATCCCGACAAATGGATTGAAATCCGCTACCAGACCTTGTTGCATCTTAATCGGCTCGCGCACTCAGATCTTCGTGGCCTGACTGGCTGTAGAACCAGTCTTATTCCCCATCAACTTTATATCGCCCATGAGGTTGCCAACCGTTATGCTCCAAGGGTGCTTCTTGCCGATGAAGTAGGTTTAGGGAAAACTATTGAGGCAGGGTTGATTCTACACCAACAATTGTTAACAGGACGTGCAACAAGGATATTGATCGTAGTTCCTGAAAGCTTGGTACATCAATGGTTGGTAGAGATGCTCCGAAGATTCAATCTGCACTTCAGTATCCTTGATGATACGCGCTGCCAAGCCATCGAACAAAGCACCGACCAGCAAAATCCGTTTCATAGTGAGCAATTGGTGCTTTGTAGTCTCGAATTTTTGCACCAAAACCCGAACCGCGCTCATCAAACAGAAGCAGGTGATTGGGATCTACTTGTCATCGATGAAGCACATCATTTGCAATGGACACCTGAAAATACCAGCCTTCAATATCAGATTATCGAACAATTGGCTGCTGTAACGAAAGGCTTGTTGCTCCTTACTGCAACCCCAGAACAGTTGGGAAAAACAGGGCATTTTGCCCGTCTTCGTTTGCTCGACCCCAATCGTTTTCATGATTTGGAAGCCTTTACAAAAGAGGAAAGTTCTTATGAATCGATCGCTCATGTAATTACAACGCTTTGTAGTCATCAGGAGCTTAACGAATGCGACCGCCAAACATTAGCACAAACGATAAAAGAGGGTGATAACCAAGCATTGCTCGATGTCTTGCAAACAACAGGCAACGGTTCAATAAAGCAAGAGACCGCGCGCGAAGAGCTCATTGAGCACCTTTTAGATCGCCATGGTACCGGTCGTGTATTATTTCGCAATACCCGCGCGACAGTGAAAGGTTTTCCCAAAAGGCAACTGAAAGCGTACCCATTAGCAATACCTAAAAACTATATTGACATTCTGACGAATAATGAATTCATTGATGTTCAAGCATTAATTTCTCCGGAAATACACTATCAATCGACACGTTCCCCCGAACAACCCCAGTGGACCCAATTCGATCCGAGGGTTGACTGGCTATGTAAACTCCTCGGAACGTTGAAACCTAAGAAGGTACTGATTATCACTGCGAGTGCCAATTCTGCGACGGATCTCGCACAGGCACTCAAAATACAGAAAGGAATTCATGCGGCAATTTTTCATGAACATCTCAGTATTGTGGAAAGAGACCGCGCAGCAGCTTTTTTTGCCGATCGGGAAAACGGCACACAAGTACTTCTGTGCTCAGAAATTGGGAGTGAAGGCCGCAACTTCCAATTCGCCCACCATCTTGTTCTATTTGATTTACCAATCAATCCTGATTTACTCGAACAACGCATCGGGCGACTCGATCGCATTGGGCAACAGGAAAGCATTAATATTCACGTACCGTATATTGAAAACAGTGCACAAGCCACGCTATATCGTTGGTACCAGGAAGGATTGGATGCATTTAGGCATACTTGCCCCGCTGGACATACAGTATACATCCAAGTGGAACAAGAGTTGATTAATGCCTTACACACACCCAATGCTGACATTCAAAATCTTATTCAAACCACGAAAACCGTCCTTCAAGAACTTAACGATGCTTTGCATCGTGGAAGGGATCGTTTATTGGAATACAATTCCTGCAGACTCGACGTTGCCAACGAAATTACAGAACGAGCATTGATGCAGGACAAAACCTCGGCCTTGCCGGAGTATATGGATACAGTTTTCGATTGTTTTGGGGTAGATACCGATATCCATAGTGAGGACTGTTATATCATTCGTCCTGGTAATCATATGATTAACAAATTCCCCCACCTACCGGACGATGGTTTAACCTTCACATACAAACGGAATATAGCCTTAGTTAAAGAAGATATCCATTACTTAAGTTGGGATCATCCCATGGTCATTGCAGCGATGGATCTGATACAAAATAACGAATTGGGCAATACCGCTGTAACAGCCGTCAAATACTTGGATGTCAAACCCGGCTCTTTGCTCATGGAGTGCTTGTATACCCTTGAACCAGCTTCAATCAAAACACTTGAGACACAGCACTATCTTCCTCCCACCGTAGTACGTGTAGTAAGCGATGAAACCGGTTACGACCACGACACTAAGCTGAGTCATGCGTTAATCAAAAAAAATCAGACCCTAATCGATTCAGAAACAGCAAATAAAATTATTCGAACAAAAGCCTCTGAACTAAAAATGCTTATTTCTAACAGCGAAACTCGGGCTCAAACTAAAGCCCAGGAAATACGTATCTCCGCGCAAAAACAAACGACAAAAACTCTCACTAACGAAATCAATCGACTAAAGGCACTTGGCCAAGTGAATCCCAATGTACGCAACGATGAAGTCGATTTCTTTGAACAACAGTTGAAAATACTAATAAAAACTCTTGATTCAGCGATTCTTCGTCTCGATGCTCTACGGGTGATAATCTCAGTCTAAAGTTGGAATGATTAGACTAAAAACTCATGAATAAAACACCGTGCACGTAGACCCACTATATGCGCTGTCAAATTAGCTTCTAACAAACAATTCCTGCACTCATGCAGCTTGTATACGCATTTTCTCCTTTCTGAACTCTACAACGTCGCCAGAAATAATCTTTTTCCTTTTTTTCGTTTCAACCTTTCCGTTAACTTCGACTTGGCCTTCAGAGATGACAAGCTTCGCTTCGCCGCCGCTACCAACCATGTTTTCGAACTTCAAAATTCTATAGAGCTCAATAGGCTCCTTTGTAATGATAACTTCTCTCATGCTATAGATCGCTTATTGTGGATCTCGTTTAGATACATAGAGCCATCGTTCAAACCTAGCCCTTTCGCTTATCGTAATGTTTGTTTACACCCTACACATTTTACGCTGGCTTCAATTGCCTGCTAAGTAAGCTTCCTACACTAATTAACAGGGATACTGTAAGTTCAGCTATTGCAGACAACACGATACCCATTGATAATCCGAAAATAATCGCTGTGGTATCTAGCATTATGTTGTAGGTATAGTTCTCCCAAACTTGATTTTTTATTTCTATCATTGGACTAAGAAAGACGTGGATATAAGCGCTGTATCCATTTCTATTGAATTCTTCATAAGCCTTTCTAAGCATTAAGTTTCTGCGATAAATAGAACTTATACTATCTCCGCCGTCATTAAATATAGGATCCGGGTTACTTTGATAATGCTCAATCAACCTCGCTATGTCACCGCCAAAATGTCGATTCGCATCGTATTGAAATTTTTCTAGACTAACCGCAGATTCGCTCAAACGCGATTCAAGGTTTTTTCCATACTGGTCAATAAAACTGGGCACTTGAATTCCTATAAGTACTCCAGTCATGAAGAATATCAACCTTAAATATTCAAAAATTTTTTTCATTTACCCTCTAAAGCACTAAATAATCTGAACATTTAAGATCCCACCCACATGACTCCTGTCGAGTCGTCACTCATCTATCCGGTTGCCCTCATCCGTATTAACAAAAAGGAGGAAAGCGATTGTTTTTCATCCAATAAGGTTAGTATACCCATTATAACGAAGACATTCGTTACCGACGATGCAATCCCATGAAGTCAGCTATATTTATACAATCCAACATCAATCTTTCATAGCCAAAACAATGCCTGAAACAAGTCCAATTAATGAAAATTTTGAGACATTGGGACGTCGTCTTTATAAAAGACATGTAGTCAAAATAGAAGCCTTGTGTAAACCAAATAATTTGGCTCCCTTTAAATGCGAAATACAGGACTTTTGTGAGGGCGGATTACTACTTAAACCCGATAGTGCAAGTACTCTAATTTCCAAACTCAAAGACTTGAGCAACCAGAAAGCTCAGGTAATTTTTAATGCACGCAACAAAACGGAAATTCAACGATTCAAATTAAACTTGGTAATAGCCAGGGTTTCTGATCGCGGAATAGGCGCTACTTTTGAAGACAACCCTCCCGACCCATTGATTCTTGAAGCGTTATTCAGCTTCCTGAATACAACTAAATATGATAACAATAAGACATATTCTTTCCATTCTAATTCGAACGAGGATTCTACCAACATAAACAACCGCTGTATCGATATCGTCAGAAACTCGTTTGGCCAGATTATCAATGAGTTTCATAATAATGTGGAGCATGAGTTAAGTAAGGCAGCAGTAAATGCACCAAATGATATTGCCGGAAATTCCTTAATGGATGCAATTATTGACCTGAAAAAAAATCGCGCGAATCTCGAAAAATTATTTCATTCTTCAATCCCCAAGGAATTCACACAAAACCCTAAGCAAGCCAGCATTACAGATGAAGGCATCAAAAATGAAAGTTCGCATGGGGACTTAAGACTACTGGATCCGAGTGAATTTGAAGATTGGCTCGATGTTTCCGAAATGGTCAACCATACTCGGTCTTTCTTTAAAGATGAATTATCCGAACTAACAAATAAATTCATCGCCGTGACGAATGTTTCAGCTGATGATTCTCCCACTCCTATTGAACCCGATTTTATCTGCGAACAATTTCGGGATGGTATAAAAAACTATCACTTTGTGACACACGTAAGAAAAGAGGTTTATAAAGTATTTGGAACAGCGCTGCATTCGAATCTAAATAAGATGTATACCCCACTTATCGAATTGATGCAGGATGTACATCCCGCTACCATTTCGGAACAAACCATTCAATGTGGCGAATCACATTCTATCTCGAAAGAAGATCAAGTCGACAACACGATAAAATCATCTGAAAGTTTAATTGCCGAAACAGATAACAAAGCCCTCGATCAAAATAATTTGTCCAACACCCAAGATTCACCCCAATTTTCTCAGAAAAACCATCCTGTAAAAGGAATGTCTGAGGTATTGGTACCCAATGTTATGACACCCCAACCGTTTGTTGAATCTGACGTCGACAAACAAAAACCCAGTACGACATTAGCGCCAAGGAATGTTGATATAGCGATGTCGCGGCCTTACCCAGGAGATTCAAAAAAACAAACCAAATCGATCGACCATCACTTTACAAAATTTACTCGGAAACTTGTCGAACTTGAAAGCCTACTTGATCAAAGGACAACTAGAACTAAAACTTTTGACCATTCGATAAAAAGAACCTCAGATTCAACCGCTAAAACTGAATTCAGTGGATTTTTACCTGAACAAGTCTTTAGTGCTGTTTATTTGCTAACCAAAAATCGATCTGAAAATAAAAATTTAACGGAAAACGGACAAACCTTGGAAGCAGAAGTCTTGGAGGTCCTGACTAGTGGACAACTAACAAATAATACACTAGATACCGACAACCAAAGCGAAATAAGCATTGTTGGAAAATTTATAGACTTTGTTAACGCAGAAACCTATGAGTCTCCGTCAATGACCGAGGTTATGGGAAAGATACAAATACCGCTGGTTAAATTAGCTTTCACTGATAATCAATTTTTAGACTCAAAGGACCATCCAGCCAAACGTATTCTTAATTTACTTGATCGTATTAGTGTAACCACGGGAAAAAATGGCAACATTTCCGATCCAGAAACACAAAATACAATTAAAAAAATAGTACGTCTATTTTCCTATGATACTGAGCAAACACAGGAGTCCTATAAAGAGATCGTAAATGATCTAAAGAAAATCGTAATGCCCATCGAGAAAAGGAAATTACAAAATATTCAGCGAGTACAGGAAAACTGCGAGGCAGGGACTAGGATTTTACAATCAAAACGTCAAGTTGAAAATCTAGTCAATGCTCGGATAGCAAACAAAAAAGTACCCAGGTTGGTCGTTGAACTTCTCGATGCTGGCTGGAAACATTTAATAATCCTTGGGTTTATAAAAAACGGAAGTGACAATGGTTTGGGCCACACAGCTATCCAGGTAATCGATGCGCTATTAAACTTACTGGGCACTGAAGCAGAAACAAACCAATCGACTAACAACCAAGGTCAACAACTCATAGACTATATTGAATTTTTTCTACCTTCTGTGGGCGTAGATGTTCAAAAACGTGCACAAATTATGCGTGAATTAACTGCTTGTCTCGTTGGCCAGGGTTATCCACAAGTCAAAAAAAGCCCTGAGATGATTTTCATCAACCGAACAGAATCGGAGAAAAGTTCAAAACATATCGATGTGGCCCCCAAACTTGCAATTTGGCTTGAGAAAGCCAAACAAATAAAGGTATCGGACTGGCTGCTTGTACATTTTAGCGATCAACGTCTAGAACCTGTCAACCTTGTTTGGAGCGACAATGAAACTTCACAGTATGTATTTACAAATCGTCAGGGATTAAAGAGTTTAACACTTAGCACGACCAAACTTGCTGAATTACTGCGTAAGGGGTTAGCCCAGCAAATAGAAAATCCCGATAGCCCGCTAACAGATCGTGTCACCAATCGAATGCTTCAAGAAATGCATGAAAAGTTGATTATCCACGCCACCCATGATGCACAAACCGGCCTAATAAATCGCAAAGAATTTGTAAAACGTTTGGAACGTGAGTTAGTCGAAGCCAAAAAATACAACTCCAACCATATGGTTTTTTATTATGAGGTTGACCAAATTAGACTAATTAGTAATTCATGCACAAGTGACGGTCTTGCTCGGTTGTTAGAAGAGATTGTGAGTCGATTAAACAGTGACTTGGGCGAGGAATATATTTTATCTAGACTTGGTGATGAAACCTTTGGCTACTTAATCAAAAATGTAACGGAATCCGACGCTATGGTTCTCGCGGAAAAATTGCGTACATCGGTGACAAATTTTGAGTTTAAATGGGAGGGAAAAATATATCCTCTCAACGTTAGCATCGGCTTAGCCAGATTTGGTTATCAAAGTGAAAATGTACCGGCGGTTATGAATCGAGCAGATACTGCATGCCTCACAGCAAAGGAAGCTGGAAGCAATCAGATTCGAGCATATCATGAGAATGATCAGCAATATAGGTATATGGAGGATGTGTCAGAATGGGCCGGGCAAATCAGTACCATTTTGTCCGAAAAAAGGATTGTTCTTACCTGCCAATTAATTTCTCCTGTATGCAAAGAAAAATCATCCCATTCTCATTACGAAGTGCTAATTGCTGTCAAGGATGAACAAGGTCAAATTACCTCACCTGCAAGTTTCATCGCTTCGGCTGAACATTGCAATCGTATGCCCGATATTGACCAATACGTCATTGAACATATCATGCGCTGGATAATAAACAATCCCAAGGAATTCGATAAGATTGGTGGGTTTGCAATCAACCTTTCCGGGCAATCGATCAATAGCGAAATATTTCAAACATTCTTAAAAAAAGAGCTACTTAACCGGGATATTCCCCATGAAAAAATCATTTTTGAAATTACCGAAACGGCGGCTGTACAAAATCTCGATTATGCCCAAAACTTTATCTATCTTGTTAAAAAATACGGTTGTAAGTTTGCCTTGGACGACTTTGGTAGCGGATTTTCATCTTACGCCTACCTTAAATATTTAGATGTCGACTACCTTAAAATCGACGGGGTTTTCGTTCGAGATTTGGCAACAAGCAAATCCGATTTTGCAATGGTCAAATCTATGAATGAAATTGGACAATCGCTTGGAATGGAAACAATCGCAGAATACGTCGAAAATGACAATATTCTAGAAAAATTACAAAACCTTGGAGTAAATTACGCCCAAGGATTCGGCGTACACAAACCGGAATTGCTATCGGTACTCACCCGATCTCTACTTCACTAGCTCTAATGATGCACGAAAAATAAAGTGTAACGGTTTCGACAAGTTTAAGTATTCAGTAATCTTCGTTTTTAAAAAAGAGCGTGTATATCTTTTCGAGCAAATCGTCGTTTTTCCCCTAAAACTAATTTTTGTCGCAAACCCGTTAGAAACCTTTATCTCAAGCTATCAAGTAGCGTCCAATTTCATCTCGATTTAGCAAAACTAACGGATTGGAAACCGGTTCTGGATCTGAATTAGTTAAGTCAATCCGCATTGCATTCAAAAAAAGCTTAACCAAAGCCGCACGAGTTGGGTAAGAAAGTATGCCATTTTTCATACCATAATCGGATTCAATAACGGATTTTTTTATCTTGTTCAAGGCAGGATTCGGCCCAAGTTTTACAGAAACTTTGGTTTTCCACGCGACATCATCGGCCTCATCGTAATCGGATTTGCCAATGATTTTAACACTCACAATTCGAACCAACAAAAAATTTTTAAACTCTTCATGAGTAAAACTGTACCCTCGAACATACCAATGAAGTCCATCGAACACAAAATTATGCGGGCACATTACATGACTTGCTGTTTTAATCCTACTTGTAGTTCGATATACGATCTCCAATTCGTCACCATTTTGTATCGCCTGAACCAAAGCCTGAAGAATCTCAGTTGAAAGCTGATGGGAAACCGGCTCAAGTATACAGCCAGACGCTATTTTATCGACCAATGGAACAACCGGACCCCGAACATTTCCACACGCTGCAAACAAAAAATGTAGATACTCACCCACACTCCCCTCCATAAAAGTCGGTTTAAACCTTTTTGTCATCTGATAACATTTTTTATGTTTATCGTATTGTAAATTTTCTGGGCATAGTTGTTGATAGAGCGTAAAATCTTTTGATGCCTGTACGCGACTGATACCAAATGTTTTGATAAGGCTGTTCGTACGTAGGCCCCCATTCCAATACACCGTGGACTCCAGTAGCGTTAGCCGTTGTCTGACATCCCATTTGATATTGGACTGTAATGGTATATTTCCTATTTCGTTTTTCATAATATGGGTTTTGTTCGTGAAAAACAGTTTATAAAAAAATTCGATCCACTTTTGTTCATTCAAAGCCTTAGTTAAAACGCCTAGTGTCGAGTGAACACACTGACCTATCCTCTACTTCTGTATAAGCACCACATAAAAATCGGAGCAATAATTAAAGTTAGAATTAATCAATAAATCTGCTTATCCAATAATAATTTCGATCATTGATTAGAAGTCTTTTTATAAATATTTTCGTCATGTAGGATTTCATTATGTATTAAATTTTAATAGTTTGGTACCGTACCAAAGAATAGTTCCAGTGTACTTAAGTACAGTTTACGAGGTAATCTACTTAGCTTAATGAGCCAAGCAGAAGCAGCAACTAATTGTATTTTCTGCTGTTTAACGATTCGAATTATGACTAAAAGTGGTCTTTAGCGAGATTTGAAAAGAAGGGCTATCAATTAGTTTAAATTTGCATAATCATCAAACAACCATGAGGGTCACCATCTAAAGATAAAGCTATTAAACAGCTGGAGATAATTACCTCTCTGTTTATAGCAGCAAAGTAGTTAATTCTGCATCGGGTACAACAACCTGACCAGCTCTCGTACTTTCGTGGCCGGAAAGATCAGTAACTCTTCGATTAAATTCGGTGCTGCGTAATAGCGCAATAAAAGCCGACAGCGCGGGACTTTTCAGCTTCTCTTTGGGTACTGCAAACCAATAACTTTCCCAGTTATAGGGTATGAAATGTAAGTTGAATTGTTTTGCCGCTGTCTCGACGCCAAAAGCACAATCCACCGTCCTGCTTGCAACCAATGCGGCTACCGCCGTATGGGTGAATTCTTCACTGTAATAACCGTTGATCAGGTCAGGATTAATTTGAGCCTCTTTCAGTAAAAGGTCAAATGTGGCCCGAGTGCCAGAGTTAATTTGTCTGTTAACAAACCTAATCGAGTTTTTGGTCAGGTCTGCCAGGTTTTTAACAGCATATGGGTTATCCATTGCAGTCATGATTCCCTGCTGCCGTCGAACAGCAAAAATTAAAGCATCTTTCCTTGGATTTAGATAGCGACGAAATCGTGACAATAACCGAGAGCCCAATACCCCTTCAGGAAGATGAAATCCCGCCAGATCGCAGCGGTCGTTTTGCAGCATGCGCAAGCAATCCAGACTACCATGAAACCGTAAATCTAGCCGCAAGTGCTGATGGTTATGCGCCAGTTCACGTAGAAAGGATACAGCTAAGCTATGACTAGCACAGATTTTCAAGGGTATCTGATTGGCATTTTCCAACAGCCCAGCCAACTCTGCTGTAAGTTCTGAAGCCAGGCTGGCAAATTCAGGCTCCAACCTAGCTGAAATGCGCTTATGCTCCCAAATCAATTTAAGCCCCACTCTAGTTAGCTGAGCCCCTTTACCACGTTCAAGCTGAGCTAACGGATAGCCTATTCGCTGTTCCCATTTTTTCAGTAACCCCCAGGCATGGCGATAGGAAATATTACAATCTTTCGCGGCATAGCGAAGTGAGCCATGATTTTTTATGGAATTAAGCAGTCGAAACAATTCATCCGTCACTTCCTCTGACCGGTCACTGCCGTAGTACCATCGCAAATCGAAATTAATTTCCATACATCAATATAGCCACATCGAACATGCGCGTTATAAAGTCAAATTAACACTGAGGGCCAATCAAATGATGTCAGAGGCCATAGCAACTCATGATATTCTGGGCTTAAATCCTCAAACGGCACGGCCATCAGGCTAACCCGGAGAGACAGCTAGACGGTTTCCAGCAACAGCGGAATTAACTCCATGGCCATCTAAAATCATACACCTAAATTATCCATAGTAATATGTATTTTATTTCATATTTTTGTTTATTACTAAGCATGATTAAATAACGGTTTTTCCGCACAAATATATTCAATTATGCATAAATCTACATATGTTATATGGTGTTAAAAAGAAAAAAGTGAAGAACAAATTTAACGTGTTTTTTGCTTTAATACTCTGGCTAGCTTTCTCAACTTCAAATTCTGCCGCAAGACCAACTACTCCCTGGAGTATTCATAATGCAGTAGGTCTTCCCGAATGGTTGAAGTTCTCGTTTCAGCACCGCACCCGTTATGGAACACTGTCCAATACCTTTAAAAAGGGACAGAACGGGGGCGATCAGGCGTTGAATTTTAGAACATTGGTTTTTATGGAGGCCTCCTACAAACAATTCCGTTTAGGCACAGAATTTATTGACTCTCGCATCACGTTGGACGATGAAGGAACTCCAGCCAGCAACTCTTTAGTTAACGAAACCGACTTGCTACAAGCTTATCTAGCCTGGCAAACTCAAGATTTTTTGAATTCCGGTCTGGCTGCTAAATTTAAATTCGGCCGCCAAACTATGGATATTGGCAGCCGCCGCTTTGTGGCTAGAAATCGCTTTCGAAACACGATTAATAATTTCAATGGTATCGATTTTATACTGCTCGAACAGAACCAGTGGCAATGGCGCAATTTTTTAGTACTGCCGATTTCGCGCTTACCGAATGATGCACAATCTATTCGAGAGGGCCACGTGGTTTTTGATGAAGAAAATTTTAAAATTTTGTTTGCCGGTTCATTTTTTAGCATCAGCCGGTTACCGATGAACAGCACAGGTGAACTATATTTTTACCAACTCTCCGAAGACGATACTGCCCGCACACTAACCAAGAACCGACATTTATCTACTCCGGGTTTTCGTTGGTATCGCAAACCCAAGGTGAATCAGTTTGATTTCGAACTGGAATCCGCATTGCAAACAGGTACGTCACATGCCTCTACTGCGGTAAACGATACTACAAAACTGGACCAATTTTCCTATTTTGGCCATGTTGCAATAGGTTATACATTCAAGACTTACTGGACCCCCAGACTATTGCTCCAATATGACTATGCCAGCGGTGACGAAGACCCCTTTGATGACAAAAATGGACGCTTCGAGACACTATTCGGAGCAAGACGTTTCGAATATGGCCCCACTGGTATTTGGGGAGCGTTTGCGCGAGCTAACATCCATACCCCAGGCATCCGTATGCAATTTAAGCCAAACCATGAAACTACGGGATTTATCGCACATAGAGCGTTCTGGCTAGCGGAAAAACGTGATACCTGGGTGGGTTCTGGTCTACGTGACATAACCGGCCAATCTGGAAGCTTCATCGGCCAACAACTGGAAGCCAGAGTCCGATGGCGGCCAATCCCCGGATTTTTCTTACTGGAAACGGGCTGGGCCCATTTATTCAAAGGCTCGTTTGCAAAAAATGCACCTGGTTCGCCGGAAAATAAAGATGATTCAGATTATTTTTATGTGCAGACTTCTTTTAAATTTCCATGACATTCAATGAATGTCAGTTATAGATGGACCCCTCCGATTGGACTGTCCAATCGGAGGGGTCCATCTATTAAATCGTTAGCTTATGCTGTTGCTCGATTGGGCTTTGACCCCCGAGTTAGGCTCTACTCTTGAGTAATATCCAGCGCATCAAACAATCCGGTCTGGGCATTCTCCAGTATGGCTAGCACTGCCGGATGCTTCAGCTTACGTTGTGCCGAGACCGCGTAAAACCGCTCGCGGATTGCCTCAACCCTACCTATTATTTCGGCACCATATTGATAGCGGATTTCTGTTTCCACCACAACGGGTGCAACAAACAGCCCGACACCTGCTCGGGCGAAGGTCTTGAGCAAAGCGCTGTCTTCTATCTCTGCCCGTATATTGGGGCATAGCCCCTCGGAATCAAACCACTGATCGAGAGAGCGTCGCAATGCCGTACTTGAAGTAGGTACCAGCATCGGTGCACCGTTTAGGGAATTTGGGAAGTCTGGGCGGTAACGCGTGGCCAATTCGTGAATTCCAAACACCGCTACACCACATTCTCCCAAAAGATGGTTGAATGTGCGGGTGCCAGTTGATGGGGTAGCAGGAATGTCCGATAGCACCAAATCGAGGCCATGCAATGAAATTTCTGCCAATAAGCGCTCAGCTTTATCTTCGTAGCAGACAATCTGCACTGGTTCAGGCAGGCGCAACGCCGGTTCGATCAAGCGATAAGAAATCAGCTTTGGAAGAGCATCGGCCATACCAATGTTTAGCCGAGGCCCTCTCCCACTAACATTACCCTTAAGAGTGTTAGTTAGTTCCTGCCCTAGCGCAAAGATCTCCTCTGCATAATGGAATACGGCACGGCCAGTATCTGTAAGAACCAACTTGCGCCGATCCCTATGAAATAGCTTTTCCCCAATCGCCTGCTCGAATACCGCCAGCTGACCGCTGATGGTGGGCTGTGCGAGGTGCAGTTTCTCGCAAGCCCGCGAGCTTTGCGACAGTCCAGAAATAGAGCAAATGCTGGTAGTTTAGTCGTTCCATAGCGCCGCATAATCGAAATATACGATATGATAATTCGTAATATTCTATTTTACAATACCAATAGTTGTAAGTATCTTAAGCGTAGTGACCTACACTTTTCAGACTACAAATTTCTGATTTCACGTTGCAAAACCGAAGAGTAGTGTCGAAATCTTTTCGACAAAGATTAAGACTTGATCACATCAACCAACAGCCTTTATCGGTCTACTTACCATCGCTACGATTATGCTGTGGACTGCGTAAAAACGCATTTGTGCGTGTGTATTTCCATAGACTGGCCTTTATCGATAGTGCCCGTTTGGATTTGCTCATCAACTGGACACAACAACACAGAGCAGTAGGCGGTGAGACTGTGCTTCACTGGGAAAGCCTGTACGGTATTTTTCAGCTGCGCACTGGAACGATAATACCTGACGGGACGCCCTCACATAACCAACAATAAATTCGGCTTTAGAGGCCGTAATTCACTTTTGCAAGAGATTCAAAAGATGTACCGTGATTGGCGATTTTTCCGCAACTTACTAAGTAATGCTCAGATGGCATAGAGTCAATCGGGAATAAACACAACCCAGGAATATGCCGAATAGTGCGAAAATCCTGTGGTCGTTAAACGCATCTATGGTTTAGTTGCCGAGAAATACCGGTTGGCGGGGCTCATTTGGCTAAAAAATCAATATTTGAGGCTACCTCTATTGTACGGATCGATAAACACGAGCAGGAGGAATGTGGTTTTCTTGAATCCCGTAACGGTTGTTCTCCTCACGTATTGGAGCTAACCAGGCTTTACAGTCCGAACCCCAGAATATCAGCTTTATCCTTGATTTTCCATACAGGTGAACTCAATGCCACCGCCACAAATATATCGATATTTAAGATAGTGCTTATTTAATAATTCTATTTTACTATACAATCATTTGCATCTAACCTTGTTACTGTCATTTACTTGTTTTTAGGAGGAAAGCCCTGCATACTGCCACAAGATGCCTATTCTTTTCGGGTTACCCTGCTCCGTTTTCATCTAGAGGCGATATCAACGCTATCGCCCTCTTTTGCCGTGTCCGTCGTAGCATCATAAAAAGACTACCGGAACGACTACGTAGCTTGGATTTTCTGGCGATTTCCATGTTTTTATTGCGGTCTACCCATCCTTAATTATCGGACAGGTACACGATGGTTTCCATTTCACAATTTAACTTCAACTCAAGACAAATTAAAGATGAACACAGGAATTAAAACGGCTAAATTGGCAAATCAACATGGATCTGATTTCGGCGTGCTATCCAATCTCCGATACGATATCCCTGCAGGTGTAGTCGTATTCCTGGTCGCCCTTCCCCTTTGTTTAGGGATTGCGCTAGCATCGGGTGCGCCCTTTTTTTCAGGGCTGATTGCGGGGATTGTTGGTGGCGTCGTAGTGGGTATCTTGAGTGGGTCCGCCTTGGGTGTTAGTGGTCCTGCAGCCGGATTAACGGTAATCGTCCTCGGTGCCATCCAGGAACTTGGATTTGAAGGTTTCTTACTCGCCGTTGTTCTAGCGGGTATCTTCCAAATCTTCCTAGGTCTTGGGAAAGCAGGCATTATCGGTTATTACTTTCCCTCCTCAGTAATTACTGGCATGTTATCCGGTATCGGGATCATTATCTTTCTTAAACAGATTCCGCACGCGGTTGGCTACGACCGGGACTATGAAGGCGATTTAGCATTTTTTCAGTCGGACCACTATACGACATTTTCAGAATTGCCGCACATGCTGCATTTAATAGCTCCAGGAGCGATCCTCATTGCGGTGGTATCACTCGCGTTTCTGATCTTGTGGGAACGGCCATTTTTGAAAAAACACCGCTGGCTGCAAATGTGTCCAGGACCACTCCTTGCGGTTACTGCAGGCATACTGATCAACTTATTTCTGCAGCAAAATTATCCACAGCTCGCTTTGAAAGGTGATCATTTGGTTCAACTGCCGATCGCAAACAGTAGTACTGATTTTTTTAGTTTATTTGCATTTCCTGATTTTTCGCAGCTTACTAATGCTGGGATTTACCTGACCGCGCTAACCCTGGCCGTGGTCGGAAGCCTGGAAACGCTGTTGTGCGTAGACGCAATTGACAAATTGGACCCGGAAAAACGGGTGACGCCAACCAACCGCGAATTGATCGCTCAAGGGATCGCGAATGCAAGTTCTGGGTTGATCGGCGGTTTGCCGGTTACCCAGGTCATTGTGCGCAGTTCAGCCAACCTGCAATCCGGTGCAAGGACAAAAGCATCTGGAGTCATTCATGGCGTGCTGTTGCTGATCACGGTTTTTTTCATTCCGCACCTACTCAACATGATACCGTTAGCGAGCCTCGCCGCCATATTGCTGGTCGTAGGATGTAAACTGGCCAAGCCGGAACTATTCAAACGCATGTATGCGACCGGACCCTACCATTTTTTTCCCTTTATGGCGACGATTCTGGGTTTAGTGTTCACGGACTTGTTGATAGGGATCAGTATCGGTATGGTGATTGCGCTATTTTGTATTTTACTGGAACATTATAAAACTGACTTGTATTTCCATGAGGAACGAAAAGCCAATAAAACATTTATCCGGCTGTCTGAGAATGTGTCTTTTCTAAACAAAGCCAACGTATTAAAGACCCTTACTCTCTTGCCTGATCATTCGCACGTCGTGATTGACGCCACTGCGACGAGATATATTGATTATGATGTATTCGAGATTATTCAAAACTTCAAAGTCGAAGCGGATCGTAGGAATATCACGCTCGTCATGGAAAATCTGAGAGGGTATGGAAACATCCAACCGGTCAGTAATGCACTGACTCAAACTCAGGATACGCAGCATAATTTGACCCCGGCAAAAGTTCTGGAAATATTGAAAGAGGGCAATACGCGATTTGTCCACAATCTGAAATCTAATAGAAATCTGCTCGAACAAGTTAATATCACGCAACAAGGTCAGTTTCCGATGGCCATCATTCTCAGCTGCATCGATTCACGCACTTCTGTAGAGCTCATTTTCGATCAAGGATTGGGCGATGTCTTCAGTGCTCGGGTTGCAGGCAATATCGTCAACGACGATATTCTTGGCTGTATGGAATTTGCCTGTAAGTTTGCAGGATCTAAACTGATTGTCGTACTTGGCCATACCCAGTGTGGCGCGATCAAAGGCGCTTGTGAGAATGTCCAATTCGGTCATCTGACGGGGGTTCTCGAAAAAATCAGACCCGCTGTGGATTCCATTTCCGCGCTAAATTCAGGCGGCGTTCACTCACAAGCCGGCACATTTGTACAGGATGTCGCCGAACGTAATGTGCAGCTTGTAGTCGAGCGCATCAGAAAAGAAAGTCCAGCATTGGAGGCGATGTCTAAAAACGGGGAAATCGGTATTGTCGGCGGCATGTATAAAGTTGAAACGGGTAAGGTGGACTTCTTCCTGGACAATGATGTGAAAGCCAGAATGGCTACCACGCATATTGATTAAGGGCTTTTATCAAAACAGGGGTAAAATCAAACTTTCCAGTGGAACCGTTTAGTTTGTAAGTAAGCGATCTATTAACTACATCCTTCCAACGAGCATGTGGTTAGGTTTATCTGATCTGCATTGAGGTTGTGAGGAAGCAGGGCTTCCAAGTCGGTGAGCGATTGTGCGGCGGGCAGTTCTTTAAACGCATAGCGCAAGTAATGATAGGGTTCCAACCCATTAGCCTTGGCGGTTTCGATCAGGCTGTAGAGGTTAGCACTGGCTTTAGCCCCTTTCACTGTATCTGAGAATAACCAGTTTTTGCGTCCGGTGACAAACGGTCGAATGGCCCGCTCGACCGGATTATTGTTGATATTCAATCGACCGTCGTCGCAGTACCGGATGAATTTCTCCCATTGGTGATCGAGATAATAAAGGGGCTTACCCAAGGTGGTTTTAGGTGGAACGTGTGGAAGTGATTGATCCAGCCAGACACGCATCTCAGCTAAAATAGGCAAAGCCTGTTGTTGTCGGGCCTGATATCGCGCTTGTGGTGTATCGTGTTTGATGAGTGCTTCAATACGATACAGCTTCTGGATAAACGCTAAGGCCCGGGTGGATTTCCCGGCTTAGGTTTCGTTAATTGCGGTAAAATCCCAAGTCGAGTCAAACGCATTTTTCACGTGTAGACTTGCTTGAGATCCAACGACTGCGCACCAGCGTAGGCGACCTTCGTACCGCCGGTTGCTTCGCAGCGCTCGACATGGGTCAGCCAATCACGCTGTTTATCGGTTAGAGATTCACGGTGGTGTGTGTCGTTCGCTTGCATTTAATCACCTCGATCGAAACATACGAGGGAATCTTCGCACCGAAACGCTCGCGAAAATAGATGGGGTTTATAGATCGCTTACGTTTGTAATTCATCCGGATGACTATATAAACGATGACCGCTTTCGCGGTCATGTGTTTTTGTGTAAGTTCGTTTGTTTTCTGCAATAACCCATGCAGTAACTCTTGACGCTCTCGTTTGAACCGGATGCAGAGACCGAAGCACGACCTTGGCTATTCAAGCAACGGGTGATTGATTGGCCCAGATCATGCGTTTTACGGTCAATTAGAAGAGACTAGATTATACCAAAACGGTTTACCACTCGCGGAAAAACAGGTACTCCATTTGCTAGGCATAAAATACGGCCATGCCTCATGAAACCTGAAACGCCCATCAAACCCGTAGCTAAAGAAGGATTTCATCGACTTTAATGAAGTAAAACCGGTATAGTATTGGCCCATTTATTATTAGATGTGTGTCAGTGCCCTGTCTGCAACCTTAGCAGGTAGCGGAATATAACCATCCTTAATAACAACCTGCTGCCCCGTCTTAGAAAGTATCATCTTGATAAACTCTCGCTCCATAGGGGGCAGAGGTTTGTTAGGATGTTTATTTACATAGACGTAGAGGAAACGCGAGAGCGGATACGTGCCTGCTATGGCATTATCCGGTGTAGCTTCGACGTACTTACCCTCATGCTTTTTGGTTAGAGGAACCGCCTTCACACCTGAGGTTTTATAGCCGATACCGGAATAGCCGATACCATTGATAGAAACAGAAACGGATTGAACGACAGACGCAGAGCCCGGCTGCTCATTGACACTGTTTTTGTAATCGCCTTTGCAAAGAGCTTTCTTCTTGAAGTAGCCATAGGTACCAGAGACAGAGTTACGCCCATAAATTTGAATCGAACGGCTCGTCCACTCACCACCCAAACCAAGTTGACCCCACGAATTAATATCTTCTTTGTAACCACATTTGCGTGTTGAAGAAAAGACCGCGTCGACTTCAGGAATGCTCATCCCCTTAATAGGATTATCTTTATGAACGTATACGGCCAATGCATCGATTGCTACGGGAATTGCGGTAGGTTTAAAACCGTGGCGATCTTCAAATGCCTCAATTTCCTTGCTCTTCATCTTACGACTCATAGGTCCAACGTTGGAAGTACCTTCCGTTAGCGCCGGTGGTGCTGTCGATGATCCTGCGGCTTGTATCTGAATATTAACGTTTGGATAAAGCCGTTTGAACTCCTCTGCCCAAAGAGTCATCAGGTTTGCAAGCGTATCGGAACCCACACTGGAAAGGTTACCTGAAACGCCGGATGATTTGAGGTAGTCGGAAAGATTCTCGTCAACGGTTGAAACTGCTCCAGAAATCCTTGGAACAATTAATGCGAGCACAAATCCAATCGAGCTGAGAAATTTAATACTTTTCATCGATAATCTCCGCAAATACACATTTAATTTTAAAAGTTTAGTCATCAGGAGAAGGTAGTTTGGCATATCGAGTTGAAGGATTTGTGACTTAAAGGTGAACTTTTTGTTACATTTTCATTTAGTGGTGGACTAGTCCTTATTAGTTTGTCTTTCTCGGGCAACCCCCAAACAACCCTGCAAGTAGTTCACGTTGTTATTCCACTAGATAGAGTGCGTTGTTGAACCCTGGCTTCGGGAAACGTAATGGAAAAACTGCTACCTCTACCAATGCGGCTATCAATTTTCAGTTCCGCATCGTGTCTTGTGACGATGTGTCGTACAATCGCAAGACCCAATCCACTCCCTCCGCTTCGCCTGGAACGCCCTTTGTCAACCCGATAAAAACGTTCAGTGAGCCTTGGTAGATGATGTGCGTCAATGCCTGGGCCATTATCAAGAACTTCAAAGTAAGCTGAATGGTTTCGAAGCTGCCACGTGATTTCAATCAGGCCATCGCTTTGAGTATATCGAACTGCATTGAAAATCAGATTCGAAAAAGCGGCGTAAAGTTGGCTTTCGTCACCTGCAACCAGAAGCGTAGAAAGAACATTGACCTTAAACTCTTGCCCGACTGCCATAAATTCTTTTGCAGATAATTCTTTGGCGGCGTCGACAACGTTAAGGATTAAATTAGGAACATCGATAATATCTTTTGGATTAGTTTTTTCTACCTGTTCTACCTCAGAGAGAAGCAACATATCGTTGACTATTTGAATCATTCGGTCAGTCTGTTTGCGCATATTCTCTATCGGCTGTTTCCAAGCTTCTACTAACTCCTTCTCGCCTGACTCCTGCAAATTTTCGAGATATCCGCTCAAAACGGTTAGGGGCGTTCTGAGTTCGTGGGATGTATTGGCCACAAAGTCTCGTCGAATCAAATCGGCTCTATGAATTGCGGTCACATCCCATACCACCATGAGAAGCTGGTCATCACCAAACGGGACGAGCCTAACCGAAAGTAAATCACCTGATGAAACCGGGGAACCAATTTCGACCGGATGTTCAAAGCGTTGAGCCCGCAAAAACTCGATAAAATCTGGATGCCGAAGAAAAGAATCTATCCTTAATCCAATATCGTGCTTCGGGTCAAGTCCCAACATTTTTCTGCAGGCACTATTGAACCATTCAATTTCATAATTCTTATTGAGAACAACAGTTGCGTCAGGCATTGCATGGCTTGTGGCCCGAAACTGCTTAACCATTGCCGCAAGTTGTTTTTTATGTCGCTTATTCTTATTCTGAATAAGATAATAATGGTAAAAAATCTCACCCCAAATCCCAGGAGCATCGGGTGGTGACGTTTTTGCGCCCTTGCTAAGCCAATTGTCTAGTCGAGAAATGTTGTAAAGCATCCAAGCAATGTAAACGAAAACCCCAAAACTCACCGCCACGACAACATTTCCAGCCACCAGCCCGAAAATTGTTAAAGTAAAAAACAACGCTACGAGTCTGGTGATTTCACTGCTCCAGGATCGCTTAAAGACCATTGCCAAAATTACTCTGGGGTAAAACGGTAACCAATGCCTCGAACAGTCTGAATCAAATCGTCATGACCCGAGGACTCCAACGCCTTTCTGAGCCTTCGGATATGCACGTCAACAGTTCTTTCTTCCACGTAGACGTTGTTCCAAACGTTATCAAGCATTTGTCCGCGACTATAGACGCGATTGGGATTTTCCATGAGAAGTCGTAGGATTTTGAACTCAGTGGGCCCAAGATTCACTTTATTACCGTTGTCAGTCACTTGATGACTCACCGTATCGAGATCAAGCCCCTGATAACTAATACAACCCGATTCATGGGACGGGGATGTTCGGCGAAGAACTGCATTGATCCTTGACATTAGCTCTTTGACCGAAAACGGTTTGACAACATAATCGTCAGCCCCCTGGTCGAGGCCGCGAACCCTATCCTCATCGTACCCGCGTGCGGTTAACATAATGATCGGTATTTGTTTTCGAGAATCGTTACGCCGAATCCTACGTAGCAACTCCAAACCACTAACATTGGGTAGCATCCAATCTAAAAGGATCAAATCCACCTGCTCGGATTTTAATTTTGCCCAAGCTTCGTGTGTATCGCTTGCTTCAAAGACGATAGCTCCTTTACTCTGAAGTGACAAGGCCAGCATTTCTCGGATGTCTTTTTCATCCTCAACAATAAGAATACCGATTGCGTCAAACATCGCGTTGCAAATACTGGCACATCATCGATCTAAAAAGAAATATATTTGATTAACCCTATTCCACTTGATCATTTAACTTTGCTACCGCTTGTTCCAAAGTGATATGCCGTACATCCCGACCATGTACCAAATAGATAACGTATTCGCAGATATTTTTAGCATGATCCCCAATCCGTTCTATAGCTCGGGCTGCCCAGATGATATCGAGAACTGCAGTAATTGTACGAGGATCCTCCATCATAAAGGTGGCAAGTTGCCGAAGCAATAAATTATATTCCTTGTCAATCTTCTTATCTTGCCGAGCAGCTTTGATAGCCGCTTCAACATCCATCCGAGCAAAAGCGTCCAATGCATCATGAACCATTCGTTTTGCAAGATTACTCAGATGTTCGATTCCACTAGGTTGGGTACCCACCCCGAAAACACCTTCTTCCGAGAGCTCCAGTGCCATTTTCGCAACCTTTTCCCCCTCGTCACCAATCCGTTCTAAATCAGTAATTATTTTGATAACAGTAATAATCATTCGAAGGTCAACTGCAGCCGGGTGTCTACGAGCGATAATTTGAGAACACTCTTCATCGATTTCGACTTCCAAAGCGTTCACCTTGTAATCAGACCTTATTACCTCCTCGGCAAGTTTGCCGTCACAATCGAAAAAAGCCTGACAAGCTCGATCTAACTGCTGTTCGACAAGACCTCCCATTGCCAAGACTTGACTACGAACAGCTTCCAACTCCTCATTAAATTGTTGTGAAATATGCTTGCCAAAACTCGTTGTGTCCATAGAATTTCCCCTTCCAATCAACCATAACGGCCAGTGATGTAATCTTCAGTTTTTTTCTGACGCGGATTCGTAAAAATTAAGTTTGTTTCATCGAACTCAATCATTTCCCCCAAATACATAAACGCTGTATAGTCGGAGACTCGCGCTGCTTGTTGCATATTATGCGTAACAATTATGATGCTGTAATCCTGTTTAAGTTTCTGAATCAGTTCTTCGATTTTAAGAGTCGAAATGGGATCCAAAGCCGATGCAGGCTCATCTAGCAAGAGAACCTCGGGTTCAACAGCAATCGCGCGGGCAATCACTAGCCGCTGTTGCTGCCCACCCGATAATCCGAGGGCGTTGTCATCCAATCGATTTTTCACTTCATCCCACAACGCAGCTCCCCTAATCGCCCATTCGATCCTTTCATTAAGAATTCTACGATTGTTGATACCTTGCAAACGTAAGCCATAAGCAACGTTCTCATAGACACTTTTTGGAAATGGATTAGGCTTTTGAAAAACCATTCCGACACGACGCCTAAGGTCGGTTACATTGGTTTCGGGTGAGTAAATATCGTTCCCATCAATAAAAATATTACCTCCGATAGTTACAGTATCGACAAGGTCATTCATCCGATTAAAGCAACGTAGTAGGGTTGATTTACCACAACCACTCGGTCCTATAAAAGCGGTTACTTGATTACGCCCAATATCAAAACTAATATCTTTTAGTGCTTGATTCTCGCCGTAGTACAAATTCAGATTTCGAACCTCGGCAATTGCTTCGGTATTATTTTTATTCAACATTATGAATTGATGATTAAATTAGTTATCAAGCGTTCTAAACTTTTCACGAAGATGATTTCGGATCCTAATTGCAACTAAGTTTAACGAAACAATAACGATAACAAGCAAAAACGATGTAGCATAAACAAGCGGCCGTGCAGCTTCTACGTTAGGGCTCTGAAAACCAACATCGTAGATGTGAAAACCAAGATGCATAAATTTACGGTCCAAGTGAAGGAACGGGAAATTGCCGTCGAGTGGGAGCGTCGGAGCAAGCTTGACTACACCCACAAGCATCAGCGGCGCGACCTCTCCTGCAGCACGAGCAATCGCTAAGATCATCCCAGTCATAATAGCCGGACTCGCCATTGGAAGGACAATTTTCCAGAGTGTTTCTAATTTAGTCGCACCAAGGGCGATACTTCCTTCCCGTATAGAACGAGGAATACGGGTCAAGCCCTCCTCTGTTGAAACTATCACCACAGGCAAAGTAAGTATCGCTAGAGTCAATGAAGACCATAGAATACCCGGTGTACCGAAGGTCGGAGCCGGTAGTGCTTCAGGGAAAAACAGCTGATCTAAAGACCCACCCAAAAAATACACAAAAAAGCCTAGGCCAAATACCCCATAAACGATCGAGGGCACCCCCGCAAGGTTATTGACTGCAATTCGGATCAGGCGTGTCCATACGCCTTGATTGGCATACTCTCGCAAATAAATTGCAGCAATTACCCCAAATGGGGTCACCAGAATTGACATAATAATGACAAGCATTACCGTACCAAACATGGCAGGAAAAACCCCACCTTCTGTATTAGCCTCCCTGGGTTCTTCGCTAGCAAATTCCCATAACTTTAGGGAAAAAAAACCAATTTTTTGCACCAGATTCATCGAATTTGGACGATAGATGCGAATTACTCTAGACAAGGGAATAGCAACGATACGACCGTCCATCATCCGTACGTCAACGGCATCTCTTGTAATATCGGCGTTAAGCATTAACAACCGTTCTTCTAGCTCTTTATAACGAGCCTGATGCGACTCTCGTTGATGGTCCAATTCCGCAAGATTTTCCGGCGTATCCTCTCCATCCAATTCTAAACTACGCAGTTTTAAACGAAGCCGTTCTATCGCATAATTGATGTCGCTAACTTCGCCATTCTCGATATCGCTAATTTTTTGGTTGATTCGGCGGGCTCGCCCAAGCCGAGTCTGTAATTCATTCCAGACCTCACCGTCCCCTAGTTTAAGTGGTTCGCCAAATTCGCGGAGCCTCACTAAAGTACCGTAAAAATTGCCCCATTCGGTTCGTTCTATTACTACAAGATTCTCTGGGATACGAGGTTCACGAACGATGCCGACTTCAAGAATTTGCCGGAAATCGCTACCTAGTTGCTCACGGTTTCCTGTTTTGAGCAAGTACCGTGTAACCTCATTGAGACCCACATCAACAGGGATTCCTGCAGAGCGAAGTCGCTCAGCTGGGACTTTCTCGACATTCCGAATTTCCCCAATGAGTCGATGAATGGATCCATTCTGTTCCCTATATTCGATCTCAAGAACGTCTGAAGGCCAAAAATGTGCTAGTCCTTTTGCACCAATCAGAATTAACAACCCGGTTACTGCAACCAAACTAATAGCCAATGCCCCCGCATTGAGCCAAACCATTGGACCACCACTTCTCAACCATTCTTTCATTATCTCATCCCGTCGATCGAATTCATGCGCTTACAGTGAACTGTATTTTCTACGTAATCGCTGACGAACGACCTCTGCAACCGTATTAAACACAAAGGTAAACATGAAAAGTACTAATGCTGCAAGGAAAAGGACTCGGTAGTGGGAACTCCCAACTTCAGCTTCAGGCATTTCAACGGCGATATTTGCCGCAAGCGTCCGCATACCGTTAAAAATACTGAAATCGAGTACGGGTGTATTGCCTGTTGCCATCAAAACAATCATCGTTTCACCAACCGCTCGACCAAAGCCCATCATAATGGCTGCAAAGATTGCCGGGCTAGCGGTTGGTAAAACAACATAGACTAACGATTGCCAGCGGGTTGCACCCAAAGCCAAAGAACCGCGAACAAGGTGTTGCGGAACGCTAAAAAGCGCATCTTCGGCAAGGGTGAAAATTGTCGGAATTACCGCAAAACCCATTGCCAAACCAACAACAAGTGAATTTCGCTGGTCGTATCGAACCCCGAATGTATTGTAGATCCAAGCTTGGATATCGCCATCAAAGATCTGCTTTTCCAAAGGCACACTGATTGTGATAGCAAACCATCCTAAAAGGACAACCAATGGAACAAGAACTAGGGTTTCCCAGCCTTCGACAGCGTTCCTATACCGAACAGGCAAGTAGTGTGTTACGATCGCTGCCGCTAAGAATCCAAGCGGCATAATCAGCAACATACTAAAAATTCCTAGCAGATGGTTTTCCAGAATTGGCGCCAGCCAAAGACCTGCTAGGAATCCGAGAATGACTGTCGGTAATGCCTCCATAATCTCGATTGTAGGTTTGACCAATTTTCGCATCGCCGGCGCCATGAATTGCGCTGTAAATATTGCGCCCATTATGGCCAAAGGCATTGCAAAAAGCATCGCATAGAAGGCCGCTTTTAGAGTTCCGAAACTCAATGGAATAAGACTAAATTTAGGCTCAAAATCATTGGTGGCCGCAGAAGATTGCCAGGTGTATTCAGGGTCTTGATACCCCTCGTACCAAATCTCCGACCACAGCGCTGACCAAGAGATCTCAGGATGGTCATTCTGAATTTCAAATAGGTGAAAACGACCATTCAGATCTTCAACGAGAAGGGTCTTTCCTCGAACTGATATCGCCATTGTCACTATCGCTGCATCGGTTATCTGTGCCTGCAATAAAGTTCGTCCCGAAGTAGCATAGAAAATCCCTAGTTGTCCCCCCTCAGTTCCCACTAAAAAGCCTTTGCGTCGATGCTCTCCAACGAGCGTCGAAACTGGGGATTTATCGTCAATAAAAAAACTGCGTACCCGCTTAAACTGGTAATGATTGTCTTCATCTCGCACAGGTATCCACTGAGCAACCTCACCATGAGAATCACCTATCAACACCGAAGTATTCCCCAAGAGAAATTGCAAACAAGTGATCTCATCTCCCTCGTCTACAACCTGGGTTATTTCTTGAATTAACGCTAGCTTTCCGTCCTCTATGGCGTAATAAAATAACCGATTATCTGTTGTAGCTGCCAAAGCATGAGTCAGGTCCGGTGCCAACAAAATCTCTGCGAGTGATTGATCTTCATGATAGATGAGTCGCTCATCCAACTCCAGGGTCAGCGAACCATCGATGAATGATTCCGTTAAATTCCACCGAACAAAGATCAGCCGGTTCTCACGAGTTCTGGCGAGTATTCCCACCTTGTCCTCGTCAACGACGAAGGAAAGCTGATTGATGGGTACCCCTTCCTCTTCTTCCAAAGAAATTAACTCTGGTCCAAAAGGAAAAATTAATTCAGGATCAATTGTTCTCTTGTTATCAGGATAACTCACCTTGTAATCATGTTTTACCAACAACACTTGCCCGTTAGATGTTCCCAAAGCAACTATTTTTTGCGCCGGTGCAAGCAGGGAGATAGCAGTGATGTCAACACCCAGCGGAAGGGGTAACTCAAATTGTTCTAAAACATCACCATCATTAGCCTGGAAATAAACCACATTTCCATTCGATTGGTAGCGAACTGCAACACCGCCTTGTTCCTCCAAGTCCAGCAAGAGCGTACGCTCGCCAGGTGCAAAAGTATCGTAGAAGGCAATCTTATGGATCTCTGCCGATTTGAAAATCGGCAATACAACAAAAACAAGGTAGAAAAGGATCAACAAAATTGTTGCAATGACACAAACTCCTCCAAATTTTACGGCGCCAGAGGCGAACTGATCCTTAAAGTTACGCCAATGCCACAACTTCTCATTAAAGGTTGTCATTGTGTGTGCCTGGAAAAAGTACTAAAAATACAGCTAAACACATAATAAAGTAGAACTGTTACAGTTTTATTAAACTCAATGAGGTAAAAAACACTTAACGTGACCCTAATTCCATAATACTACGACTTTTAGTCAACATAGCTCGGCATGCTCAGATAAAGGTTATCCGATATTAAAAACCAACCATGTGGATTTCAAGTTCCAAGTAGGTAACAATCTCATGATGGGTAATGCCTAGAAAAGCAGTGACGCAAGACTACAAGATGATGAGCCTGAAATTCGCCTGGCCCGATTATTCAAAGTTAGTATGAATGGCGGGCATTTTAAGAGACAATTTGGCTTTGCACAATACGGGATCAGGCTTAAGAATGCTTTTTCGAATGCGCAGTTCTCAAGAACATTATCGGGTTTCCTCTGGAAACCACATTAGAAAATTTTAATGAATTTAAATATGTAATTTTGTCCAGCCTTACGCAAGGCTTTTGTTATAAGGCTAATGAGGTGCCGAAATTTATAAAAAAGCCAATCAAATATATAATAAATCCTATGAGGCCTCTGAACCGCTTTTCATTCCGCTGATAAATATTAGAGATGGAACATACTCCAGAATTAGTTGCGGCGATCGATCTTGGATCTAATAGTTTCCATATGATTGTTTCGAAGTTAAGAGATGGTGAACTACATACTGTCGACCGAATACGGGAAATGGTTCGTTTAGCAGCGGGTCTGGATACATCAAAGAACCTGAGCCAACAAGCTCAAAAACGCGCTTTACACTGCCTAGAAAAGTTTGGAGAAAGACTCCGAAGCATGCCTCGTGGAAGTGTTCGCGCTGTCGGAACGAACACCTTAAGAAAAGCCCGTAATTCACCCATTTTTCTGGAAAAAGCCGAACAAGCTCTTGGTCACCCCATCGACATCATATCGGGTAACGAAGAAGCTCGGCTTATATATATGGGTGTATCCCACAGCCTATCCTTTGACAAAACTAGGAGATTGGTAATGGACATAGGTGGCGGGAGTACAGAATTAATTATCGGCGATGGCTCGGTAATCAAAACTAAGGAAAGCCTCCATATGGGGTGTGTTTCCATGAGTCAGATGCAATTCCCTGATGGAAAAATCACTAAATCACGATTTAATCGTGCGGTAATCCAAGCTCGCCAAGAATTAGAAGCTTCCGAGAAACATTTTAAAGCAATAAGCTGGGATGAATCTGTCGGAGCATCTGGCACACTACGAGCCGTAAATAAGGTATTAACCAAAACAGGCTGGTGTGAAGATGGAATCACCCTCGATGGACTGGAAAAACTCGTGGAAAATATAGTCTCAATCGGTAATACCGAGGATTTAGATCTTCCTAACTTGAACCCTGAACGCAAACCAGTATTTCCAGGTGGTGTAGCAATCGTATATGCAGCCTTCAAAACCTTGGAAATCAAAAAAATGTGTATTGCCAATGGGGCATTAAGGGAGGGTGTACTACACGACTTATTAGGTAGAATTCTACATACTGATTCACGTTCAAAAAGCATAACCACAATCGCAGACCGATATCACGCAGATATTGAACATGCCGAACGAGTGAACAGCACCGCACAAAAATTACTTGAACAGATTCTAATCCCCGAACCTATTGAGCGTGAATCTGCCTCGAACTGGCTTGAGTGGGGTATAAAAGTTCACGAAATTGGTCGCAATATCTCCCATTCTCAATTCCACAAACATAGTGCTTATATCTTGGAAAATGCTGATTTACCTGGATTTGGTCAGCAAGAACAACAATTCATTGCATTTCTGGTACGAGGTCATCGGCGCAAAATCCCGGTAAAATTATTTGAAGACGTTCCTACTCCTTGGCGTGAAACCCTTATAATACTGATCGTAATCCTACGGCTTGCTGCTGTCCTCCACCGAAGTAGAGATACGAAACCTTTACCTATACCGCCCATCGAAATCAACAACGACTGCATAACCATGAAATTCTCTAAATCTTGGTTAAAGAAACATCCCCTAACCCACGCCGATCTCGAACAAGAAGCCAACTACCTCGAATTGGCGGGGATCAAGGCGTCTTTGGTCAAAGTATAAGGTACTTATTTAAATCCTTAACTCCATGGCTAATAGTATTTAAAGAGACATCTATGTAGATAACGCATAGCGCCAAAGCATGCGCTGAATTAGTCGTTCAACTCCTCTAGCAATGCTGTTTGAGCTTTAAATTCCTTTCCATTTGCCGTCATCCGGGAATATTTTCCATCGCTTCGCAGAATCCACGCTTGGCTATTATCCTTGAGATAATAACTTAAATCTTTAATAACCCGTTCAGACAGATTCTTATCCTCAATTGGAAAACAAGTTTCCACACGTCTAAACATATTTCTATCCATTAAATCAGCGCTAGAACCATAAACTTCCGGTTGGCCTCCATTTTCAAAATAGTAAATTCGTGTATGCTCTAAAAATCGACCGACGATCGATCGAACTTCTACAGATTCTGAGACTCCCTTAATTCCAGGCCGCAAACAACAAACACCTCGAACGATAAGTTCGATTTTGACCCCCGCTGCTGAAGCGACATATAACGCACGAATCAATTTGGGTTCGACGATTGAATTAACTTTCATTATGATGCGGGCGGGCGCTCCTTGCTTCGCGGTTTTAGTCTCTCGTTCTATTTTTTGCAATAGCGTTTTGTGTAAGGTAAACGGTGATTGTAGAAGTTTATTCAGTTTACTCACCTTCCCTAATCCTGTTAATTGCATAAACACGCGGCTAACATCTTCTCCGAGTAACTTATTACAGGTCAACAACCCGTAGTCTGTGTAAAGTCGTGCTGTCTTAGGGTGGTAATTGCCTGTCCCTAGATGAATGTAGTTACGCAGTTTTTTTCCTTCTCGGCGTAATACCAAAATCATTTTTGCATGGGTTTTAAAACCCACTACGCCATAGACAACATGCACTGCGGCTTCTTGAAGGCGAGTTGCAAGAGAAATATTGGCTTCTTCGTCGAAGCGAGCACGGAGTTCAATCACCACAGTGATTTCTTTCCCCTTTCGCGCGGCTTTTACCAGAGCATTGACAATAGGAGAATCAGGGCCCGTTCGATATAAAGTTTGTTTGATAGCCAGAACATTTGGGTCCAATGCCGCCTGACGCAATAATTCAACTACTGGCGCAAAAGAATCGAATGGATGATGAAATAAAAAATCTTGGTTTTTAACAGCACGAAAAATGTCTTTGTCCCGGTCTAGCAAAGCGGGAACCCTTGATGTAAAGGGTCGGAATTTTAACTCCTGGCATTCTACTAAATCGTTAATCTGACGCAAACGATTAAGGTTTACTGGTCCATTAACTGGATACAATTGTTCCCGAGTCATTCCAAATCGAGCTAGCAAAAAACTGATCGTTTCGTCTGGGCATTCTTCGTCAATCTCCAGGCGAATCTCATCCCCATAGTTGCGCATCGCCAACTCGCCTTCCATTGCTCCAAGCAGATCATCAATATCCTCTTCGTCCACGTACAAATCACTGTTTCGAGTCACTCTGAATTGATAGCATCCTGTGACCTTCATGCCATAAAACAGTTCATCAATGAAAGCATGGATAATCGATGACAAGAACACAAAGGCATTAGTACTCTTGTCACCTTCGTCAGATGGAAGCTTTACAATCCGAGGGAGCGCACGAGGTGCGGGTACGATTGCCCGATCGATATTCCGCCCAAATGCATCCTTTCCTGTTAACGCAATGATGAAATTAAGACTTTTATTCAGAATGCGGGGAAATGGATGTGCTGAATCCAAACCCACAGGACTCAGAATCGGCAATAGTTCTTCCTTAAAATAAGTATGAAGCCATTGTTGATTAGAGGATGTCCATTCCGAACGCTTTAAAAATAGAATACCTTCCTTTTTCAATAGGGGTAGAAAAACTTCATTTAAAACTCGATACTGTTCTTCGACCAGTTGATGCGCTCGAACACTTATCGTGGATAATAAATCCTTCGGGTCCAAGCCATCGGGGCCTACTTTGCTTGTACCCCGCTCAGTTAGCTGGATAAGGCCAGCAACGCGCACCTCAAAAAATTCATCCAAATTAGCGCAGGAAATACACAAAAAGTTTAGCCTTTCCAATAATGGCATTTGGTCGTCCTTGGCTTGTTCCAGGACACGCCAATTAAATTCGAGAAGACTCAATTCTCGATTGATATAAAGATCCGAATTCGTGAGATTCTGAGTAGCCACTATGATTGGTTACGTTAGTTCGATGCTATTTTTTATTCGCCTTCTTCAACTTTTTCGATTTCTTCTCTTTGTTGCCTTGAGCTTTTTGCTTTTTCACTTTAATTTTGTGTTTGTCTTTTTTATCGCCCTTTCCTTTAGGTTTCCCACCACCTTTTCCCTTCTTGTCCTTCTTGTCCTTCATTACTTTCTGTTCTATTTTCTTATCACTTCTAGTTGAATTCTCTACCGTGACAACGGCCTTCACTCTAGATGCAGATCCAATCAAATTGCACGCTGCTTTATTTACTCGAGCCGCACGAATCGAACTAAAACCAGGAATTGTCTCAAGCTCTTCTACCGTAGTTTCCGCAAGTAATTTCACGGTTTTAATTCCATGCTTTGCTAACAAAACTGCTGTATATTCACCGATTCCAGAAATATCTGTTAATTTATCCATAATCAATATCTATTTAAGTTAATTCAAGTTTAAGACATAAGTATGCTCGAAGGTTGATCCCTAATAATCTCTACCCAGGAAATTTTACGGGATCAACACCTCAATTTCCTGCCAAAGCTTCTGATAGGACTCAGTAGAACGACTTTTTTTAATAAATTCAGCAATGGGCAAGCGTTCATACCCCATGCGTTCAATATCACTTGCATAATAAATCACCGTATCCAATACTTCCGGGTGCTCTAGTACTAGATTTCCCATAATTTCTCGATGCATTTTTTTTCGAATATCCGCCATCGAAAAAAAAGGCAGTAATTTAATATCCTTTAAATTCTTGGTTTTCAGAAATTTCTTAAGTTGTTTTAGGGTGCGCAATGACAAGGTCGATGGTATTATCGGAGATAATAGGATATCGGAGGCTTCGAACACAGCTTCCGATAACAATGAAATATTAGGCGGGCAATCCAAAAAGATTAACTCGTACTCCTTAACGAGAGGCTTCAATAATTTTGCTAAGCGTTGCGTGGGTTTTTTCCGTGCATCCAATACCAGGTCTAAATTGCGAAAGGAAAAATCTGCGGGCAGCATATCGAGATTATCGAAGTCGGTGCCTTTGATCAACCCATCGAGTTCACGGTCACCAGAAATTAGTTCTTTACCACCGCCTTTGATTTTGGGTTTAATCCTGAAGTAGTAACTGCTGGCCCCTTGTGGGTCAAGATCCCAAAGCAGAGTTTTGTATCCAATAGTGGCCGCGAGGTGAGCCAGATTAACGGCGGTAGAGGTCTTCCCCACCCCACCTTTGATATTGTATGTGGCGATAATAGCCATACTAAGCCCTTAGTTCACCCGAAAATAATGTTTTGAAAATAGCTTGGTTAGCAGGTTGTTTGAATTTTTCGAAACGGCTGGAAAACTCACGACGTGCTCCTAATCGTTTTTGACACAGATTTTGTACCACAACACCCATTGCAAGGAAAGTCTCAGTTGGAGTTGATTCACGCATCATCTCTTCACCAAATTTTCTTAGATTTTGTTCCTGTATTTCGTAATCTTGAAAATCTCCAAGAATATCCTGAAAGTTTTTCAACACCTTGATCAATTGACTAATTTCGTTTTTTGGGTATAGGCTCTGAAAAAACTCCATCAGATAACGCAGTTTTTTACAGGTTTTCCTTAATTCGTGCAACGCTTCGGGTGCCGATCGACCAGTAATGGCGGTACCTTCTTTGAGTACCCGCCGGTAATTTTTCCATATACGTTTACAGGCTAATTGGCGAATATTCCGTGTTGCATTGGGTTCGACCGGTTTTTCGATTACCGGCTCTTTAAGAAAGGATTCCCACGCTCGCAGCTTAGATAGATACTCGGGTGATTTCAACTTCGCTGATAACTCCTTCTGCGCCGTCACCTGTTTGCGCTTAAGAAATGCGTACAAGGGCGCGATATGGTCCTGCATCGAATCTGGCAAACTTTGTTTATAGGATGTGAAATTTAAGACATAAACATCCATGTCGCGAGCTTTGCTGGTAACCTGTCCTAACCAAGCGAAAAATACTGCGAAGTCCTGGGTTATCTGACTGGGAAAGACATTTTTTATCTGGCTTAATCCCGAGCGTGTTCTTCGGACCGCCACGCGCAAATCATGCAGAAACTCACTATCAATGGCTGCGATTGCACCCGATTCATTAACTTTTATTGCCCTTAATAAATGCTTGTAAATCTTTTTACAGGCCATATCAGCACGCATGTTAGGAGCTAGTTCAATATTCAATTTGGACGAATAGTCCAAAGGTTTACGTCCTTGTAGTTTTAAAGCAGCGTGTAATACAGATTTATTTATCGGTGTTAAACCGAGCGATTTTTCCAGCAATTTACTAATGCGCAGCGCGGCGTTTTGGTAGCCTCTAATCGTTTGAATACATAATCTGTGAGGTAAATCTTCGTATTCCTTGATGCGTATTCTTACTGTGGTTTTCTGATCGTTGTTGAGAATATTAATGTGGTAAGCGCGGTAAGGAAGTAAAGTAAGGGGGATCAACGCCCGCATTTCCAGCACCGGCTTCAATTTCGATTTGATACCAGAGTCACCGATATCATCGGCAAACGTCGGCACTTCGTCCGTTTTTGCCGATGCAATTTGTTGCCCGGACTGCATTTCGATTAGACGCAGTTGGGACAACGTTTGGGAGCAATTTAGCTCGCACAATAGACCGGCTTTATAGAGCCGCCAATCAAAGCTGTCAAAAAATTTCTTAACTGAATACTCTTTGAAGGCAATCTGTAAAGCTACTTTTTTTTCTAATTTCGCTATAAATTTTTCGGCTTTTTGATATCCTGGGATCTGGAAATAAATATTAATGTCTGACATCTCCCGCGTTTTAAACAAACTTTGTTTAACCCCACAATGCTACCTAATTAATATGAAGCATTTATGACAATCAAATACCTAAGGGCATCGAATTTTTTAGGAAAAAATATTTTTATTTAACTTTCAATTTCTTATCTTTCTGTGCCCCATTTTCTATCTGCCACCTCACTTTGATACTGAAACGCTGTTGATTGCCATCTTGCATAGCGCTGAGTTTCAGTTGCATCATTCCCCTGGGGTGGAACTCGATGGTATCGTCTTCATCGCTAAAGTTCAATGTGCCTTTGGCAAGGCTATCACTCATGGCAGCGAGGATTTTTTCTATACTTTTAGCATCTTGTATAGATTCGTGCAGAAAACTTTTTTTATTGTTTTTCATGACCGGTTGAGCAGGGGCTGAAAGACCTTAATAAAGGGATAGTCGGTACTGATCGCTAATACGCGTCCCTGTGGCTGGAATATCGTAACAGCGGCCCCGTGTTCGATGCCGATGCGCTCTTTTTTACGGGTGTGGCGATCAACCGACGCATCGCATTCAAAATTGACAAGTCCTTTGCGTAACATAATACGCTGGCCGAAACGCATATTTTTATGACCGTGCACGATGGCGTGTATACCCTTTGCTCTCAGCATTTTTACGCCATGCCGAGTAATCGGCATGTCCAGATCCCGATATTTGGTACGAATAGCATTGGCAAGAGGACCGTAATAAAATTCAAATAGTGTTTCATTCATATTCTTTTTAAATTGCCTGTTTAAGAGCTTTACCCCCTGTGTTCGAATCAAACGAGCAACATGATCGTCTATCCCGGCGTGGACGAATAAAAATGAACCTTTATGCAATACCAAGCGCATTTTTTTAAAGTACCAAAAAAACTCGCCCTTCTGATGTAAAAACAATTCCTGCCATTTCAGTGCAGCAGCATAGGTATAGCGAAAGTCTAACCCCGCTTTATTCAAGTTTTTCTCAAATACCTTCTCTTTCTCCTTCAACCGGCGAAGTTCCTTTTCTATTACCTTTTCAGGTAGTACGTTCCGGGTCATAATTGGAAACTGTTCATACCACTTTGAAGGAGGATAGAGTCGCTTACGACATTCCTGTTCATTGGGTACATGAGCTAAAGCATGTTTATCTCTTAAATATTCTTGTTCAATTTCGCAAAGGAAAGGGATCGCCTTGGAGCCCATTCGCAAAAAAAAATGTCCACTGCTAAGACCCTTGCTCAAATTCACCGAATGTACCCCAAGTTTTACACGGATATCGTGATTGCCTGCCAGTATATTAACCTTGGCGCCACAGTCGATCAGAAGACGAAGGCAGCGTAACAGTCTTAAATTACTCGGACCCTTGTCAAAACAGTCGCCGCCAATAATGAAGCGTGCTTTGCATCCGATTCGTGTCAGTTTAATCTGGTGATCGGCGGAACCGGTCTTCTTAATACCCCCTGATGCCACTAAAGAAGCAATAAACGCATCGGCGTCAGCATGAAGGTCTGAAAAAAAATATATCGGATATTTGGGCCAGATCCACGGGTGTTCCCGTAAATTTTTATTTAATTGCTCTTCGACTCGAATCGGACTACTACGGTCTTTGGCGGAGGAGTGATATTTACCCAAAGGCCAAATTTTTGCTTTGGACGGAAGTTCGGGTTTTATCCAATTAAGACCTTTGTAATCCGGTAATTTTTGATGGTAGTTTGACATACTAATCTGCAAATCGACTATGTGAATCTCGTTGTTTCCACTCTCCACTTATATGTTGCCAACGGTCATCGTTTTGCAACTCAATGAATATAGGTCCGCAATGATACATACTCAAATCGGTGATTTCTTCGTAATTGAGTATCCCCAAGTAATAGGCAGCATGACGGAATGCGGCACCATGACCGACAAATATTTTTAATTGATCGGCTCTTTGGCGACGTAACGATCGCATTTCCATCGTTAACAAGGAGGCCACGCGTTTACCAGCATCCATCAGTGATTCGGCACCTTGAAAAGGCAAGCAAAAGTGGCTATTGGACATCCAGCCAACAGGTAAATCATCGTACCGTGGGTCTTGTTTGACCACTTCGATTATTTGTTGTGTCGATAAGTTTGCTACACTGCCGACGCATCGCTCGGCTAGATTGGCGTGTTCTTTTACGGTCAGTTTGGCATCGTTCAAGCTTGAAGAAATCGCCATTGCAGTCTGCCAAGCTCGGAGCAATTTTGAAGAAAGAATCACTGAGTCAATTTGACAATGCTGTTGCTGACAAAAATGCTCGATATGGCTGACACTTTTGTACGCCTGGGTAAATCCCTTATCGCTCAACCCGAATGGCTGATGAGCACTCGGCGTATTGGGTAATTGTTGATAATCAGCGTGCCTAATCAACACAGCAAAAATCTTGCTCATCGGCTTTTTTTATCCGTAATTTTATTGGCCAATTTAGCGATTAATACTTTAAGTGGCTCCTGATCAATTAATTCAATTGCTTTTATAAGCGACAACCACTGCCGACATCGGTGATTCTCTTCCCAGTTGTTTTTGTCGACGATACGAGAGACCAGTATCGGATAAACTAAAACTGTACATGTCGCGCCCCATTTTTGGTAGTTGTAATAGCCTAGCATTTGATCGCTAATAGTTCCTTCGATGCCCGCTTCTTCCCAGGCCTCAATCTTTGCGGATGCGGCAGGGGTGTATCCCGGTTCCACTATGCCTTTGGGTATACCCCAATGGTTGTTGCCACTGGAAGAAATCAGCATAAATTGTAGTTCCTCCCCCTCCATCCGATATGGTATCGCCGCTGATTGGAAATAGTAATAAGCTGGTCTTTGGCGATATTCCTGTCCCATCAGTCCGTTATAGGGAAACTCGTTGGGTAACGTGGCGGGACGGTTAATGGATAAAACTTCGGCACAGCCTGGTGTCAGCGATAACCAGTCGTTAGGCATGGCTAAAATTGCTAAAGTAGCGGTAGGTAACAATTTACCACCAGACGACACCGGCAAATCACCTCTTTTGAGGTACATCAACAAATCTTCTAACCCGGGGTTGTGTCCGATTAGCAACACGCGTTCGGCACTTTGAGGACAATGTGCCAGTGCCGCCTTTAATTCATGGAGTCCCCCATCATACAAAAGCTTGTTACTGTATATATGTCGATTAGTTAAGCCCATAGCTTTTGTTAATTTTGCAGCGGTATTACTTGCCCTTTCCGCTGGCGAGCTCAGAATATAATTGGGTATTAGGTTTTGTTCCACTAACCACGCACCCATGCGCTGGGCGGCCCTTTTTCCACGTTTTCGCAGCGGGCGATCAAAATCAGCAAAATCATATCGCCAGTCGGATTTACCATGGCGCATCAAAAGCAAATACCGTTTCAGTTTTTGGTCCATCGCTTTGTCTCTAACTCAATGTTTTGATAAAAAACGTTGCGCAAAGATTCAAAATCCACTCGACCAGACACTTCAAAAACAGGGATATCCGATAAAGTCTTCAAGTATAAATCCTCACTCAATTCATCGGATCTTGATAAGAAAATTCCTTTTCTATCTTGAAAAAACGGTCCTGGCGATTTTTTGATTGCCGCTAATAAATCGCGCCGATTTGATAGGCTTACTTTTTTAAAGGAGAAAGGGCGATCGCTGTTAAGTTGCCAGTTTAATACTATAAACGCGTGCAGAAGCGCTTCATCTTTTATACATTTCCGTTGATATATATTATCGATATCAACGTCAAATTTGTCGTCAATATCCCAAAGGGTTTTTAGGGGAAGATCAAGCAACCGATTTCTTTCCTCAACCGGAATCAAACCATGAACACGGGGGTTATTGACAATAGTACCAGGATTAATGCGCGGGAGTTTGGCAATACCTGTGGCATCGACACCATCAGTTTGACGACGGATAAACAAACGGTCATTGGTCAGGTATCCAAAGCGATCATCATCCATCAGATTCAACATGAATGTTGATTTTCCACCGCCAGAAAATCCTGATATCGCAAAAGCAAAATTCCTATTAACTACAGCAGCAGCATGGCAAATGAGCCAGTTACGTTGTTGCAACCAATTCATGTATTGACTGTTGATGAAATTGATTACTTGATTTGGATGGGCAAGGCAGGGACCGATTGCTATTCTGCAAGATTCGCTCTGCAGAAATAATAATCCCGTGCGAATTTTTCGAATCAATCTACCTCGGTTTAAATCGAAATACGCGTCTTTAACATTGTTTTTTCCAGGTTCGCGTGGCCAATTTTGAAATGATCCAGGTATATCAACGATACAAGATTCGATTGCGGTTACCGTTATATCAGCCTGATCTGCTGAAACAACCCAATGTCTGAAATAACGATTTAAAGTTCCAATCAATTGGGTAGAGTTGCTGCGCAGCTGTATCACACAGTTTCTGCATTTCAAAAAAAGAAGTTTGTCAACCAGCGTAATCTCTCCCATCAGCTGGAGGCATAGTTCATGCAGCACCTTTTCCATGCTATTCCAGAGTTTTCAGCACATTGTCCACATAAAGTTCAGCGACATCAATGCCAATGCCATCAATAGCACCACGAAAGCCACCAAAAGCAGATACTTCAAAAATGACAGGGCCATTTTTCGTTTCCGCGACATCAACCGTGGTATAGGCCATATCGAATACGCTTTGCGCACGGCAAGCCAGTTGTACGATTTCATCCGACGGTTCGGCTGGGGCATACACCCCACCACTATGAATGGATGTATTCCAAGCATCTTTCTCTGCAACTCTCGCATAGGCCCCGAGGTAACATCCATCCAAAAATATCAGCCCCATATCCCGACCGCCCAAATCCAATTTTTTTTGAATATACATAACCTGGTTGTCAGATTTGAATTTTTCTACTGCTTTGCGAACTATTGCTCTACCGTCAGTTTTTCTAATAATACGCATGCCACGGGCTTTGCTAGAAAACAGCGGCTTGAAGATTGCTATTCCAAAATCGTCAACGGTTGTAATAGCATCTTCAATATTTTCCATGATCCGGGTTTCCGGCATTGGAATACCCGCTTGGTTGAGGCTAACCGTGCAACTAAGTCGATCTATCAGTCGTTGGATTTTCTTTGGTCTACTAAAAATTTTCACCCCAGCGTTTTCCGCGATTTTTAATAATTCCAGTCTATCCAACATATGTGGACTGTATTGATGACTAATTTTTTTTACGATGAGTGCATCCATCAGGCATAAGTTTTGTCCTTTGTAGCTAAGTTCTTGCGTGCTCAAATCTAACTTGACCAGACTCATGTCGATCACCAGGTGAAAACCGGTTTTTTCGGCGACTGCTTTTGCTAATATTTCGGTTGACCATTTTCCAGGCAACCCAACAATACCGATTTTTAAATTAGGCTGCATGTCCCAATATTCTCACGAATAGCATTGGATGTTGGATAATAAGCGTAGAAGCATACGGTAAGCCCATTATTTAAAACAGATTAACCAGTAAATAACTCCTCAATCGGTAAGCGATATGCGGCCCCATTCTTTGCTTTCAATTGGACAACCTGTTCGATTAAATAGCGAGAACGATAAAACATGGCTTTGGCTAAGGTTTTATCGAGTGTGAAGCGAACTGAAGTGGCCAAAGAGCGTGCTAGCGCTAGTGCTAGACGCAGGTCATAACCATTATCTTTGTGGTGAGAGGCAAAATCGGCGGCAAAGCGGTACATCGCGAGATTAACCTGGAGCACCCGTTTTCGGTATCGCTGATGAAGGGCCTGTAGGCGATAATTTGATACCATAAACACTGAAATATCCTGTAAATAATCCATATCATTCGATCTATGTAAATCGATGAAATTGATTTTGTCATCTTGGGGATCGTAAATGATATTGTCAGTATTGAAATCACCATGGATATAAACGGAGAATGGCGTAGTAATATTTTTTTCTACCTTATTGGCCATGTTCAACAATTTATCGAATGATGGCAGAGGGATGTCGGCTACGGCGGAGTATTGTTGTTTAAAACTTGGATGAATGCCATAAACATAGGGAAGGCGTTTTTTTAACTGATGTATATAGCGCGCGTTTATTGACTTTTTGCTCTGTGTTTTTTTCCAGACGGACATTAAGGTATCGGTTAGTTTTTGTAATGCTTTATCGAGCAACTTATCAGAACCGTGAAGCATAATATGTTCAAAGGTTTTTCCTTGCAGGTGCTCGATAAGCAATGCCGCAGAAGGCCCTTTTATTCGATAGGATAGGATCTTAGGTGCGATACCCGGATAGATGTCGTGCCAGCTTGCAACATTTTGGAGTTCCTCCTTAAGTTTGTGTTTTTTGCCGCCTTTATACACGGCAATAACGTCTTCATTGTGGGGCATACTGATTCCCGAAACCGTGCTACCAGATTGAGTATCTGCCATACTTTCGAACACTAGTTTTTTGCCGGGACTGCTATTTAAAACGTTGCGAGTCAGCGTGGATAAAGCGTGATAACGATCGATCGTTATCAAATGCCCGAGGTTAGCGGATAATAGTGATTCGCTAATTTTTAACAATGCATCACCCATCGTTTTGATGCTTTTAACCAAAAATAGGGTAGAAATCAAATTGTCGGTATCATCGGTTGCTTTGAGTAAGCAGCTATATTTTTCAATCAATTGCTGACATTTGCGGTCTAATTTCAACTGCGTACGGGCGATTTTCAGAGCTAGTTGGGAATCGTTGTCCCGACAGGCGCGCTCGATCGGTTTGATACCCGATACGACAAAATCAAGCAAAAATTCAAAATTGTCTCCATAATGATTTTTCTTCCCGGTCAAACCAGCCGAATGTTGAGTGCAATCGAGACATAGCTCCCCGATCCGTTCCAGATTAAAAGCGATATTGTCAATTGAACGAAATACTATAATTTCGTTTTCGTTGTACCCCGCCTTATAGATATGCTGGTGACAGTCGTTATGAATTCGTGCTTTTAGGTTCAATATATACCCGCTGCGATCAAGGATATCTGAGGGTATAGAATTCTTTGAACAAGTTACAAACCTTTGCAGTTTTGACACCAATGCACTGACTTCCACAGTTAGAAATTTCAGATTATTGAAAACACTTTTTGGAGGTTGTAACTTCAACCGAATTTGCCTAGATAAGTTGGCTTGGATGACCTCATTGGTCTTTTTAGGATTTCCGCCAGAAATGAAGGTGCTAGAGGTATTTGATCCAGTTTATTTAGAGCTACCCACTCTACCCTAACCTGGTTTTTATCGGGTTTGGGTCCAGATTGCGGTATATAAGATTTGGGAACCTGGCAGTAAAATAATATTTCCAGGCGGTGCTGAATATAGGCTTTTGGTGTGGATTTTGGTTTGAAAAAATCGGCAATATATTCAATTCTTTTTACAATGACACTAGTGGCTATCTCTTCTCGGCATTCCCGTTGGAGCGCTTCCAGTAAGGTTTCACCGTATTCCTGTCCACCGCCAGGTAAAGAATAATAACAACCTTTTAGATCGTTTTTTCTCATAAGCAACAGAACATAGCCGTTTTTTACGATTACAGCCCGAACTGTGTTTCTAATCACTACGTGTAAGTTCTTGATTAATAGTTTTAACCGCTTCCAGAAACCGAATGATTCCATATTCAATAGTATCCTTTAGTTGCCCCCTGAAGCTATTCTTAACCAGAAGCCGTAGCAAGGGAAGCTAATTTAAGTCGGATTATTTCATTATTTGAAGTGAACATGAAGCATGATTAAAGATGACAACGGAAAGATCAGGCCTGATCCGGCTTTTCTACAGTAGATTTTTAACCATCCTAAGTACTAGACAAAAGCATAATAAATTCCTACTCGTGTCTTATACCGTACAATACTTGGAAGAGCACACTCCAACCAATAGTTGGCTGAAGTGTGCGACCTATTCCTAGTTATTGTGTATTATGCCTCATTCACGATTTCCTTGTCGTGTTTTTTATCGTTTCAATCATTTTTTATTTTAAAGCCAGTGATTACAGCAATATCGTCAGTTCCATAATCATCGAAATCTGCGCAGTCAGTACCTGAACCGCAGGCTGAATCATTAGAGTGCTGAATGGCGAGGAACGCAGTTTTGCCATCGGCTGTAAATTCAAACCCGGTCGGTTCAGCCGACTGATCTTTGACCGAAAGCATTTTAACGCAACCATCAGTTTTTACATTACGGTCCGCGCCATCGGGTAAACAAGCAAAGATATCGCCATTTGAGTGATCTTCGATAACGTAGAGATTACCTGTAATCGGTTGAAAAGCTAGGTTATCTAAGGAGTTGAAATCGGGATCGCCTTCCACAAAACGGTTGACAACGACGGTCGCCAGTTCTGGCTCTGCAGTAAAAGGTTCGCTATCTATCCCACAAATAACTTCTCCGTAATTTGAAGCAGCTTCTCGCCCGGTATTCGTCCAACAGAAACGGATTCCGGGGCCGGTATAAGTCGGATCTGAATGCAAATCTTCCGGGCGATAATAACCGGTGGCACCATTGGCATTTGCAGAATTGCGTGCGTCCGCTGCGGAAACCAACACCCATGTTCCATTACCGATTTCACACCCTTGGCCAAATTGTGGGAAGCTACCACTGGTTTCTTCGCGACAATCTGCTCGGAATGCATATACACTTCCATTGACTAATGGCGATTCGGATAAATCATCAATCAGACCACCAGTATGCGGAATCGCCGGTACGAATTTGAAAATTGCGCCACCATCATCATCTTCAGCCGCAGTTCCTGGACGCAGCTCATCGCCGGCGATGACAACCCCTTTTTCTGTCACAGTCAGTCCTTCCCAAGCCATGACGGGCAACGCATCACGTTTGACTATGTTGGTGGAGGGACTACCATTTGCATCCATGATAGTACCGGTCGCACGATCGGTGATTGTGTGGTTCGTAGTATTCGCGACGTCGATCAACTCATATGCTTGACCATCTCCGCTTTCTTCAGTTGCCAGTACTGTGCCCCAAGCAGTTGTCCGAATGCCATCACAACGATCCATTCCGCGTAAAATCGTTTCTACATCGCCAGAATCAATATCAATTCTTTGAACTGATGGATTCAGTTTCTCGATAGTTGACCCTGGAAGTGTTGTTCCCAAATTTTCAACACCCCCTTCAATACAAAAAACCAAATATTCGGGATTGTCTTCATTTGGCCAAAACGAAAACATATCCGCGCTTTGAGCTGCCTTGCGGGTCAGAATTTTTGCTTTAAGGCCTTTTGCGACTTTAATTAAATCATTTGCACTTTGGCCGTTAGTACGTATTTTTGATCCGGTCGTAGAACTCGAGAGTGGTCTTTTAAAACCGAAAAGTTTCTTCGATTCTTTTGCCAGCATTTTTTCTACCTTTTCGCCGAAATCCCTCGATTCTGCATTGGCAGTGGACGAAACAAAAACTGCTGTGCAAATCGCCAGCTTAATAAGCATTTTTATCAACATGGTTTTCTCCAATAATCTATTAGTTAAACTATTTCACACCTGATCAACCAAGTGCGAATGTAGATTAATCACCAAGTATGAAGGATCGATGTCGATGTCATGACAATTAGATGCCAGTTCAATGACAAATTAATGACATAATCAATTCGGAATTGCTTTGGAGGAAGAAATACCTTTACAAAGTTGGTTAAGATTGGGTGTCAATATACCCAATCAACCAAGCCACACCCTTAGTTTTTCAACAAAAACAAGTTTGCCATACCCAAGAATATAAAAAAGCCCATTGCATCAGTTAGAAAAGTCAGAATAGCATTGGTTCCTAATGCGGGATCGTTACCTATTTTGTGACGAATTAGTGGAATACCAATCCCAAATCCCGCCACAAAAAGCAAGTTAAGTAGCATCGCGCAAGCCATGACGGCACCAAGAGGTAGATCTTAATAAATGAGTAATACTATAAATTCGATAATCGATCCCCAAACCACACCATTTGACAACCCTATTAACCGTACTTGGTAATCAGTCGGCGAATGTTGGATGGTGTAATCTGGTCTAACGCTATTGACCGTATTATGAGTATACTGGTTTGGTTTCCAGTATTTCCACCAATGGCTGTAACCACGGGAACCAACGATGCAGGTGCAACCATGTGCACAATCGTATTTTCGAACAACCCGATCACCCAGCTGGCGGTAAACGCGGTGACGATATTAACCATCAACCAGGGCCATCGATTTTTCACGCTTCCCCAAATCCCAGAGAAAAGGTCTTCTTCCTCCTGTAATCCAGCCTGATTGAGCATATCTTCGTCTGCCGCAACGAGCAAATAGTCCTTTATGCGTCAACGCATAACCTTCCAAATAGCTTATCCGTCTGTTCCGGAAGATTTTCGATTTTTCTTAAGTAGCGTGAAACTGCTTTAAGATTGACATCATCGCGAATCGTGATCATGCCGAAACCCATCAAAGCTCCGATTGAAGCATCAGCATAAGAAAGTATTTCCTGAAGCCTTGGAGAACAGCGCGATTCAAGACTGGAATTGCAAAACGGGAATATGCTTGGAGAGATGGCGCTCGTTGATGTGGGTTCGCGTAGCGCTACAGCAATAGTTAAGTCAGATGCCGCATAACATCAATTGACGGAAAGCGTTTTCTATTCATGGTTCGGCAGACCCCATTTTTTACGCTCTATATTATGCGAACATCTTTCCCAAAAACTCGGCAATTGACTATCTAAATCTTTTGCTCTTTTTTAAATCCACCATCGGCGAAAACAGGGTGCCCGGAATCGTCGACATTTCTGAGCAAATTTAGGATTAAATCGTACAATACGAATAGTTAATCGTTTAGCCCGGCGAGAGTGACGTAACAGCAAAGACAACCCCATTAGCACTAGTGGAAGACCAATCGGTAACGGGAGGGGGAAAGCAATTATCCCCAAAAGTACTAACAAGCTTCCAAGGCTTGAGAGTAACCATCGTTTAATTAAGTAAAGCAACTGTCTTTCCTATACTCCACAGTTTGATTGTACTCTCACCCCTCAATTCTCATTTTTATTTCACTGTTATAAGTTGGCGAATGAATTGGTGAGTACAAGTTTCCCATGTGTATTTTTGGGCATATTCCCGACATGCGGCTCGGTCAAGCGACAAGGCTTTCACCGCTGCTACTTTAAGGTCTTGGTCCATAAACCCAACGCGTTTGTCTTTCAATACGTCACGTGGTGCCTGGGCACAATACGCTGCCACCGGCACTCCGCTCGCTAGTGCTTCAAGCATCGTCAAACCAAAGGTATCTGTTATGCTTGGAAAGACGAAAACATCTGCGGATGCAAAATATTGTGCTAAGGCTTCACCGGTTTTATATCCAACAAACCGGGCGAAGGGGTGTTTTTTTCTAAGCATCTCAAGCTGCGGTCCATCCCCAACCACTAATTTTGTACCTGGCAGGGAGAGTTTTAGAAATGCCTCGATATTTTTTTCTACCGAAACCCGGCCTACGTACATAAATACTGGCCGAGGGACATTTAATAAAATTTTTTTTCTAGGATGATAGTGAGATGTATCAACACCGCGAGACCAGCGAACGAGGTTTCGAAATCCTTCGGTTTTGAGTTCATTTTCTAATGAAGCGGTAGCAACCATGATGCGTTTTGCCGGACGATGAAACCAACGCAGATAGGAATAACCCCAGCTCAAAGGAATTCCAAAGCGAACTTGAATGTATTCCGCGAATCGAGTGTGAAATGACGTTGTAAATACGAGATTGCGTTTAATGCAATAGCGGCGACCGGCAAGTCCAAGCGGGCCTTCGGTAGCGATATGGATGATTTTTGGCTGACTGTTATCTAGAATCTTTTCGAGCCTTGGACTACAACCCAACGCAAGTCGAATTGTCGGATAACTAGGGCATGGCCAATTGCGGAATCGGTCGGGCGTAATCGTTTCTAATTCGTAACCCATTGATTGAAGAATCTGGCTTGTTTTTGTTAGGGTCGTGACAACACCGTTAATCTGTGGACGCCAAGCGTCGCTTATTAGTGCGATTTTCACTTATTACCTCTTCATTTAGCAAATGAACACTGTCTTCAACCCATCGAACAATCGAAATTTGCCCATTTCGATTTTCAACGAGACCTGTGCAGCTCTCTACCCAATCTCCACAGTTGTAATAGGTTAAACTTTCACCAAACTTGGATATCGCAGCATGATGGATATGACCACATACAATCCCATCAACGCCACGCTTGAGCCCTTCATTTATGAGAACGTCTTCAAAGTTGCCAATGAAGTTAACGGCGTTTTTAACTCGTTTTTTAAGGTAAGCGGATAAAGACCAATAGGGGAACCCAAAAGTACGACGGAAATAATTGAACCAATGATTTAAAACTAGCAATATGTCATAGACCTCACTACCAAAGTATGCGAGCCATTTTTTATTGCAGACAATACCGTCAAACTCATCGCCATGAAGAACCAAAAATCTTTTTCCATCTAGTCTATTGTGGATCGCATTTTTTTGAATTGTGATACCCTGAATCGACAACCCATCATACTGCCGAAAGATTTCATCATGATTACCAGGTATATAGGTGACTTGGGTACCGTGGCTTGCTTTTTTTAGAATCATATTAACCACTTCACTGTGTAACTTTGGCCAATATATTCCCGATTTCATTTTCCAAAAATCTATGATATCTCCGACCAGGTAAAGCTGTTCACATTCGGTATGTCGGAGGAAATCTAGTAGATATTCAGCTTTACATCCTCGTGTACCAAGATGGACGTCAGATATCCAGATGGTTCTGTATTTCAATGTCATGTAATCTCCTTACATAAAAATTATTTCTTGTTTGTAAGGTAGTTATTCTTTATTACATTTCGATAAACATGGCATGAAGATTTAATGAAATGCTGTGCTACAAATTTAAGTCGCAAAAGAGTTGATCTTATTTAGGTTTAATCCAGTTCTTTTTGTAAAGCTTTTAGAGATCAGTGTTTATTTTTTGGCGATTCCTCGAAATGTGTGAATCGAACAGTTTTCGTTCGATCAACTTCTCTAAAGCAGCGGTCCACCATCGTTATTACTCAAGCTCCGCCGGGAGTTTTTTTTGATTAGAGAAGCTCTAACCAAGTTTTTTCACATTTTTTTAATATAAGGGTCATCAGTATGTAATAAACCACTAATAGTCTTATCTGAGTCCATTAGTTTCAATAGATAAGGCGATGCGTTCAATAATCGACATAATATTTAAACGAGCTATTATTTTTTGTCCAATATTTAGTATATTGGTTGCATTCTCATCAAATGTGGGTGTTATAAACTATCCGAATGAGCACAGTATCCATCTAGACCAATTCGAATTTAAATTACGGATTAAAATACCGGGTGTTAATGATAATCTTTCTGGAATTACTTATTCCCCACATTCCGACACATTATTTGCTATCGTTAATAATCCTGAAATAATCGTTGAAATTAGCAAAAATGGAAAAGTGCAAAGAACGATCATGCTGGATGGCTTTGAAGACACTGAAGGAATCTCGCATGTAGACGGAAACCTGTTTGCTGTTGTGGAAGAGCGAGACAGGCAAATTACTTTTGTCGACCTCAATTCACGAACCCACCGGATCGATCATCATGCATGTCCGACAGTATCTTTGAAACCTATTTTTAAAGGGCCGCCCAATCGGGGACTCGAAGGCATAGCATGGACGGGACAGTCGAAATTTATTCTTGCGCTTGAATATCAACCCGACAAAATCTATACGCTTGCGCTGTCGCCGCATCGTATTAAACCAATAACACTAAGTCACCAGCGGTTAATGAGAGACATCGCAGGACTACACGTATTAGAAAACGGAAATATCCTAGTGCTTAGCGACGAATCAAAGCTGCTCATGGAATATAGCTTTGAAGGGAAACCTCTTTCGAGTAAGTCTTTTAATCAGCACCCATCAAGTCTTTCAGAATGGATTAAGCAACCCGAAGGTGTGGCAGTATCCAATGGCAATCGTCTCTACATCGTATCAGAGCCGAATGAATTGTTCATTTTCCAAAAGGAAACTTAAAAACCCAATTGTTTTTGCCATAACATTGGTTTTACCTCATACACTCCGGGCAGAAACGAAACCGTCCTACAATGTAAATGATTATTATCAACTGGTGCATGAGAGTCGAATATATGTTTTCGATGATTTAGAAACATAATCTTGATTTTTTGAAATTAGGCGAAACTCCGTACCGTTTAACTCGGATCGGTACTGGAAAAAAGGATGAAACCGTTGTATTTGGCCTTCGAAAACAAGATAAAAAAATGCTATCAGGTTTGGGCGGAGTTGCCCTTTTTGATCGAACAGCAGAGGGCATTAGCGATGTGTTTTATGGAGAGGTCATCGGGGATGGACGAATACATGTTTTTAATCGATGGAATGATTTAAAAGCGTTTTTGGATGTTGGTGAAGCACCCTATCGATATACAGATATCGGTGCGGGCCCAAATGGAGAAGCAGTTGTCGATGTGTTGAACAAAGACAACAAAAAAAATAAACCGATAAAGCTCATTCAACAGATTAAACTTATACAAAACAGAAGCATTCTATTTAAACTTAATCCGCCCCTTCACGATGTCTCAAGACAAAAAAGTGAGCCCCTATTCGGATAGCACAATCGGTTTTTTTAACATATAGAACGTGGTTTTGATTAATCAGCCATTGCTCTTGAAACATTAAAATAAAATCAGCAGTTGTTTGGCTCCTTAGGCCTTGATGGTGTTGTATTTCGGTGTAAAACTGAAAACTCTATCCTTTCTCTATCCTACCTTCATCAATATTTAAAGGCTTTAAGATAAATTTCCTCAAGTTCTTAAAACCTTCCAAAGACACTCGATCATCATATCGCCGAATATTTCTGTCTTTACGTTCTACAACGCCAAACGCAGTAAACCTGGGCTGGCTCAAAAAAGTTCCAAAATTTAGGTTTATTCGGCAAAGTTTTCCAAAAACATGTCGAGTATTTTTAAATACTTTCACTGATTAGTTACGAAAAGTCATGCTTCTTTTCATTATCGCGTTGAGAAATCATCAGGCTAACGTATAATCAGCCCGTTTTCGTAGTGATTGCCGCTTCGGAATATGAACATCCACAGGATCTCTGAATGATTAAAAGTAGTTATTTAAGTAAAGTTTTCAGACGTTCTCCTTACCTTACTTTGCAAAAACATATGCAAAAGGTTTCAGAATGTGTAAGCGAACTTATCCCTCTGTTCGACGGTGTCGTCAATGGGGACCCGGTAGTAATCGAGAAAATTTATCGACAAATTGCCAGTAAAGAACAAGACGCAGACGAATTAAAAAAAGCGCTTCGCATGAATCTGCCGAAAAATCTCATGTTGCCGATCCCCCGGCGAGATATTCTAGAACTTGTTCGTGTCCAGGATAAGATTGCAAATAAAGCTAAAGACATCGCTGGACTTATTGTCGGTCGACAAATGCGGTTTCCAAACAATATCCACACAACGCTGAAAACCTTTGTTTCTCGGTGCGTAGAAGCTGTACATCACACCCAAACCTGCATAAACGAACTCGATGAGCTAGTGGAAACTGGGTTTCGAGGCCGTGAATTAACCCACGTTGAAACACTTCTGGAAGAATTGGATAAAATCGAAAGCGATACCGATGAAATCCAGGTGAATCTGCGCATGATTCTGTTTCGCAACGAACAGGAACTTCCTCCGGTCGACGTGATGTTTATGTACAAAGTATTTGAATGGATCGGTGATATTGCTGATGATGCTGAACGTGTTGGCCGTCGCCTTCAGCTAACCCTTGCAAAATAGGAGATAAGATGGATTTTGGTACTACATATTTAGTAATGGCTGTTGTTTTCGGGCTTTTTATGGCCTGGGGTATTGGTGCTAACGACGTAGCCAATGCCATGGCTACTTCAGTAGGCTCGAAGGCTATTACCATCAAACAGGCGGTCATCATTGCCGCTATTTTTGAATTTGCCGGTGCGGTGCTGGCGGGTGGACAAGTCACATCAACGATTAGAAAGGGAATCGTAGATGTGAGTTCTATCATGAATACACCAGAATTTTTGATATTCGGTATGCTTGCCTCCTTGCTCGCTGCAGGCATCTGGCTTCTAATTGCGTCTCGAGCGGGCTGGCCGGTTTCCACAACCCACTCTATTGTCGGTTCGATTGTCGGTTTTGCAATCGTCGGAGTTGGATTGGATGCTGTCCACTGGGACAAGGTTGGGTATATCGTCATGAGTTGGGTTGTATCACCTCTGCTAGCGGGTTTCATCTCATACGCCCTGTTTCGAAGTGTGCAATTCATTATTCTTGGCACAAAAAATCCGATTGAAAACGCCAAACGGTATGTCCCAATTTATGTCTTTTTAGTTGGTTTCGTTGTCAGCCTCGTAACCCTTCTTAAAGGTCTAAAACATACCCAATTGGATCTAAGTCTCGGTACTACCTACGGTATATCAACCCTATGCGGTATCCTGCTTATGGGTGTTGGGACCTTACTGGTGAGATCTGTAAAATTCGACCCAATGGCGGATAGGGATTTTCACTATGCCAATGTAGAAAAAATTTTCAGCACACTCATGATTATCACTGCGTGCGCGATGGCGTTTGCCCATGGCTCGAACGATGTAGCCAATGCAATTGGTCCTTTAGCCGCCATTGTCAGTATCGTTCAGAATGATGGTCAATTTGGCGGTAAATCGGCACTTCCATACTGGGTTTTATTGGTTGGTGGCGGTGGAATAGTATTGGGCCTTTTAATGTATGGACGCAGGGTCATCGAAACAGTTGGGCATGGCATCACCTATTTAACACCAAGTCGTGGGTTTTGTTGCGAGTTAGCAGCAGCGATGACAGTGGTTATTGCTTCGGGTACGGGGCTCCCCATTTCCACAACCCATACATTGGTGGGTGCTATTTTAGGCGTCGGAATGGCTCGTGGTGTCTCAGCAATTGATCTTAGTATAGTCCGTGCAATTTTTATGTCGTGGATAGTCACTTTGCCAGTTGGAGGCATCATGGCAATATTTTTCTTTTTCACTTTTAAAGGTATGTTTACCTAATCCACATCTGGCAGTTTGTTTAATTGGCAAGACGTAAAGGACACCACAAATTACACATGTCAACGTTGTGGTATATTCGACCAGATTCGATGTCCTGTGAGTACCTCTAGCACTGCATTTCTAATTTCAAGATTTAATCAATTCACACGCTTGGAGATTTTCCCAAAATAGAGAACCTACTTTGGAAAACCAAATCATGGTACAAATTCCTAATTAAATTTCTTTTACAACCAGTATTCGCCTCATTTGATCGATAAGATCATCTCTTTACCGAGTGCCTCCGTGCCCACTCCTACATTCGGATAACCGTCCAGAAGACCACTTTGTTTGATACCATCGAAAATGAACTGAACGGCTAAGGCTAACAGTAGAACCCCAAAAACACGACTTATAACATGCATCCCAGTTGCACCTAAAAGATCTTGGATATTACTAGCAACTAGGAGCGTGACTAGCGTAAAAAGCAAAATGATAAGAAGCGAAATAAAAACCGTTGCTTGAAGAAAAATATTACTCTCCGCATTCGCCATCAGTAATATGACAGCTCCCATAGCACCTGGGCCTGCTATGAGAGGTGTGGCTAGAGGAAAAACCGCAATATCTTGTTTTGACTCTGCCTCCTTGTCTTCTTCATGCGTTGTTGATATCTCCCCGGATGATCGTGCGAATACCATGTCAATGGCAATCAACAACAACAAGATCCCTCCGGCCGTCTTCAATGCAGCCATTGATATACCGAGACCAACCAAAAGAGGTCCACCGACCAACCCGAATGCAACCAATATGATAGTTGCAATTAGAATCCCTCGTATTGCCATCGAACGCCTAGACTGTGGAGTCGCCTCTGCCGTCATCGCTGCAAATACAGCCGCGACATCGAGTGGCCCAATCGTCGCAAAGAACGTTGCCAGAGAAACTATCGCAGTCTCAGAGATCATTATATATTCAGCCAGTTATCAAATAACTACCGATCTATCGGTAGGGAGAGGCCTAAACAATACTATTACAAGATTACTGTTTTAGAAAAACCCTAGCCAGCTAATAGACTACAATGAGTACAATCGGCACCAGGAAAACAAGGATGAAATTTTATGCTGGTTTGATACACACACTAGTCACATTGCTTCTAGTAATGGCGCAATGTCGGTGAAATTTGTCGGCAAATGGATCTTTACCGAATAGTAGTCAAACAAGGCTTAATAACAAGTCTAGAGCCCGATAAATGTGAATAGGTACCCACGTAATGGGTGTGTTAGCATGGAAGTGAAACTTGGTTTTGGGGGCATTTATCACTGGTACCCCATAAAAATCGTATCCCTTAAAATATTTAAGCTTTTCAGAATGTTTGCAGTTATTCGTTTTGAACACATAGCTAGATGTCTGCTTATATTCATGGCGACAGGTCTCAGTTGTCTAGCTCACGGAAGAGCGAACAGTATTACTGTTGATCAAGACGTCTTACAAGCATTGTCTGGTAATTCGGATCGAAAACTGATCAAGCTTGAGATCGCTCCAGTTGAAAAACTAATTGACGAAGATTGTTCAACTTTCGCGGAGCAATATCGGCAATTTTATATCCGAGGTTCACTTCGAAGCCCAGATGGCTGGAGTTACATTGTTTCCGATGGTCAGCAGTCTTTTACAAACGACAAACTCCAAAAACAGGGCATTGTAATAAGTGGTGTATCGAGCTGCAAAGTAGAATTAAGTTTCAGTGGATGTTCGCTGTATCTTCGATGTCCTAAACCGGCAAAGTAGCCTGATTAGTTAAGTTCGAGCAGATCGTCCTAGTCGTAATACCATAAACCAGTTGGGTTGCTGTCGTAGTTTTTTTAGTTGCCACCGAATCAAAGGTTTTCCCGAGTGACTTCGCTACGCAAAAATACCGGTTTAGTATCGGACGAATGCTTATCACTGTAGTAATACCCGGCCGTTTGAAAACCTTCCAAATCGGTTCGTGAACGAACACGATTTTTGATCAGATAGGCTACCATCATGCCGCGAGCCTTTTTTGCAAAAAAGCTAATAGTCTTATATTGACCATTTTTTTGGTCCCAGAATTGTGGAGTAATCACTTGGGCTTGCACAAGCTGGGCGTGGACGGATTTAAAATACTCGGCAGAAGATAGGTTGATTAAAATCTTAGCGTCTTGTTTAGTAAGTATTTCATTTATTTTTTCAGTAATTTTGGTACCCCAGAACGAATACAGATTTTTGCCTCGTGAATTAGCGAGGCGAGTACCCATTTCCAATCGATACGGCTGCATTAGATCCAAGGGCTTAAGAAGCCCATAGAGGCCCGATAAAATCCGCAAGTGGTCTTGAGCGAAAGAAAAATCACCATCGCTCAATGTTTTCGCCTCTAACCCTGTATAGACATCACCATTAAAGGCCAGGATTGCCGGTCTAGCGTTTTTAGGTGTGAAGGGCTTATGCCAAGCTTGGTAACGTTCTGCATTCAATGTCGAAAGCTTGTCACTGAGATTCATGACGGCTCCGATTCTTTTTGGCGATAAAGGTTTTAGTTGGTTGATGAGCTCTTCTGCATCGCTAAGGAAATCCGGCATCGAATACCGGGAAGTGACCAATGGAGAAGCGTAGTCAAGATTTTTAGCCGGAGAAATAAGAGCCAGCATGGAGTTTTTGTGCCAGTAAATACTTGAGTATGATATCAACTTATCATACAGGGTAAAAATCTATCCTAAATTTATTACCAGCTTTCCACTGAAATCTACATGGCTAAAATTTCCAACCAGTTTCCTCAGTATTTTATGCCTCTGAAGAAACCAACGAGGCAACAACTTTTGCAATTGTCATCCCAACAATTATCCCAATCACTTCACCAATCAATACCCTTGGTAGGCTATCCAACCTTTCCAAACTGGAAATATGGGGGAATCCTAACCACGCTATGACCATGAGCAGAAGAAACAGGAATATGGTTTGACCAGGTCGTGTACTAACCAACGAATTTAGACAGAACACCGAACCAAAAAACAAGGCCGCCAACATACTGTCCGGATGTAAAAATTGGCAAAGAAAAAAGGATAACGCTCCAGCCAACGTGGAGCCAAGAATATATGCAGCACCTTTAGCAACTACAGTTTGAGACCCTTTAAGTGTTCTTTTGGGTTTTTCCAGGTCACTTAATTGAGGCTTTTCAACCTCATCAACTTGCGATATTTTTTCGATACTGTATTTTACAGCGTTCACTTTGAACCACATTGATTCCCCAGTATCGTTTATACCCATCAAGTAATCAAATGGGGGAGCGTGAATGAAACTGTCCCCTTGTTCAGTTCCAAATGAATCGAATCGATATCCGTAGCCAACATGAATTTCATGGGTTGGGAGAGCTTCTGGATCCGAGACTCGACGGCTTTGACTATAGGAACCTCCACCCTGTGCATAGGCCTCCAAATAGCAGCGGAGCTTCCCAAAACCAGGTTCCGCAGCAGCAATTTCGGCGGTAACATTATCTTCGACAAGAATTTCCCAATTTGCCTGGAGCCAATCATGCAAAGCCGGTTGCTCACCCTCTTCCAACCGCATCCATTCCGGCAAGCTAGTCCACGTATCACAAAGAAATAATCTGAAATTTTCTAGCGTAGTATCGAGCGTTTCTTGCAAAGTATTATCCGATGCTACTTCAGATATTGCCTCTAAGTCGGTTATTTCTACATTCATTACGCAACATTCAAATATGATGGACCTACACTAAAAACAGAATCATCAAATTTTTCTACGATCTTTGTTGTATGGCTGATTTGCCCATGGACATAATCAAAAGGAGGAGACATTCGAAATTTGCCATGTTTTACTGTCCCCAAACAATTGAAGAGGTATTGATCGTTGATGTATATGGCATGGGTTGCGGGGGTATGTGGTAAAATTACTCGAAATTCAGGATACCCGAGTTTTGGTGTATCGTTGTCAGTACTGTCGTAACACTCCAACAAAAAGTCGTCGTCCATTTGTCGTCGAAGCGGGTATTCCACTAGGATCTCCCAATTGACCTGAAACCAATCATTGAGCAAATCTTGTCTGTAAAACCCAAACATTGGCCGATAATTCCATGATCTAGCAAGAAACTGCCTATAATCGTGCAAAACCGACTGCAAAAATTCATTGATTTTAGGGTTGGATGACATGTTACAAAGTACTCACCTGGTTAATTTTATAGTCTACTTACTGAAGTCTAGCACCCAATTTTATCAACGACAAAATGTCGGCAAAAAGAAACCATACTGATTTTAGCGGAAAGTTCCCTGTGATATTAGTGGTTCCAAATTCCGTAAATTCAAAGGACATTAATTAAATTTCCTTTTCAAAACTATTCAGCACCAAGTTACAACTGATTTAATTACCTCTTTTTACACATACATATGGAGTGAAGCATGAGTGAATTTAGCATTACTCCGCCAAAAGGCGGAGCTAAAATTATCTGTGAAAATGGAAAATTAAAGGTCCCAAACAATCCCATTATCCCCTTTATCGAAGGTGACGGAACTGGCCCAGATATCTGGCGGGCAACAGTTCGTGTTCTAGATGCAGCGGTTGAACACGCCTACCAGGGAAAACGTAAGATCCATTGGATGGAAGTGTTGGCGGGTGAAAAAGCAAACCGATTATTGAACACTTGGTTACCCGATGAAACAGTCACCGCAAGTCGTGAATACTTAATTTCAATAAAGGGTCCTCTGACCACCCCAATTGGAGGTGGAATTAGATCCTTGAATGTAGCACTTCGACAATTACTCGATCTCTATGTATGTCTTCGACCTGTTAGGTGGTTTAACGGGGTTCCTTCACCAGTAGTTAACCCCCAGTTAGTCGATATGGTGATTTTTCGGGAAAATACCGAAGACATTTATGCCGGGATAGAATTCGAGGCAGGCTCCGATGAAAATCAAAAATTCTTGAATTTATTCAAGGATCATTTTCCTAAAGAATTCAATAAAATTCGTTTTCCTGACTCGTCGGGTATAGGCATTAAACCTATTTCTCGTGAGGGTACCGAAAGATTGATCAGGGCCGCAATCGAATATGCCATCGACAATAATAGAAAAAGCGTTACCATGGTTCACAAAGGCAATATCATGAAGTTCACTGAAGGCGCTTTCCGTAACTGGAGTTATGCGCTTGCCGAGAATGAATTTCCGGAACACTGCTACACATGGCATCAGTGGGAAAACACTGCTTCCCAGCAAGGAATGGACGCGGCTAATGCCGAACAAAAAACAGCTTTGGACCAAGGCAAGATTTTGATAAAGGATGTTATCGCGGATATTGCCCTGCAACAGGTGCTTACCCGTCCAACCGAGTTTGATGTTGTCGCCACCATGAATCTGAATGGCGACTATCTATCCGATGCACTTGCTGCACAAGTCGGAGGTATCGGAATTGCTCCTGGCGCGAATATCAATTATGCAACTAGTATCGGCGTATTTGAAGCGACCCATGGAACTGCTCCTAAGTATGCCAATTTGGATAAAGTTAACCCAGGCTCACTAATTTTGTCGGGAGAGATGATGCTCCGCTACATGGGATGGAAAGAAGCGGCTAATTCAATTATTCAGGCGATGGATACTACTATAACCAGCAAAACGGTCACATACGATTTTGCCCGTCTGATGCAAGACTCCACCGAAGTAAAATGCAGTGAGTTTGCCGATGCACTAATTAACAATTTATAACGTCCACACCCTCTTCTTATCATGTTGCAGGATAAACAAGCTGACGCCCTTGCTTTAGAATACGCTAAAGCAATTTGTGAAGCGTTTAAAGAGTACAATGCCGAATTTCGGCAAATTACTCAACGCTCGCGCTCACGATTCGAAAATCGAGATTGGAAAGGAAGCCAACGCGATGCCGTGGACCGGATAGAACTTTATGACCGCATTGTTCGCCGAACCGTCGTAGAGCTAAAACGACGACTGGGTTACTTAAGTAATGACCGACAATTATGGGTAAAAACAAAGTGTCATTATGCCAAGATTATTCAGTACTACGTCGATTCCGAGTTTTACAAGACTTTTTACAGCTCAATCTCTCGCATTATTTTCAAAACTGTGGGAGTGGATTCCGATGTGGAATTCATCGCATTGGATATTGAAACTATTCCCAATAGAACTAAACCTGTATCGACAAAAGAATACAAAATAGGAAATTTGATGCAATCTTCTATTTTTGCCTTTTTAACAGATAACGGTTTCACGGTCCCTTTCGTAGACCTCCACCGAAGCGCAGATTTTATTGTAAAAGAAATTACTACTTTTTGTACGATCCATTGTACGGATATGGAAGATCTGTGCATCGAGATTATGGAGCCAGTTTTCTACCAAATCAACCGTGCATATCTCGTGGGAAAAATCGTGGGCAAAAATTGGACCAGCCCTTTTGTCGTGGCACTAACTAACACGGAGCCCGGAGTCGAAGTAGATGCCGTCATGATGACAGAACAGGAAGTCGCCATTCTTTTCAGCTACACTCGCTCTTATTTTCATGTCGACCTGACCACTGTAAGCGATGCCGTAGTATATCTAATGTCGTTCATGCCCCGTAAGACTGTCGGTGAACTATATACAGTTCTTGGTCGGGCCAAACAAGGAAAAACTGATCGATATCGAAAGATTTTCCTACATTTAGCAAAATCCCACGATTTATTCGTTCATGCCCCGGGTGACAAGGGTTTGGTTATGGTCGTGTTCACCTTACCCTCGCACGATATTGTCATCAAGGTCATCCGTGACCGTTTTGCCTATCCTAAAACAACTTCGCGTAAGGATGTAATTAATCGATACCAATCCGTATTTGAGCATGACCGTGCTGGGCGCCTTGCCGACGCACAGGAATTCCGCCACTTGAAGTTCAAGGTTGACCGATTCACCCCCGAACTTTTGGAGGAATTAATAACAGAAACTGCGGAAACCGCACGGATCGAAGGTGATGCCATTGTCATTAATCACTGTTATATTGAACACCGTTTTACCCCATTGAACCTGTATCTAAAACAAACGAGTAATTCCAACGCTAAAAAAGTAGTTTATGATTATGGACAAGCAATCAGAGATTTAGCGATGAGTAACATTTTCCCCGGTGATCTATTGCTCAAGAATTTTGGTGTTACTGGACGCGGGCGTGTAATTTTTTATGACTATGATGAGCTGTGTATGGTCACAGATTGTAACTTCAGGGACCTCCCTCAAGCCCAAAACTTTGAGGATGAAATGTCAGCTGAAGCATGGTTCTATGTTGCTGACAACGATATTTTCCCTGAACAGTTTATTTCTTTTCTTGGCTTTGACGACGACTTAAAAAAGTTTTTTCTAGAATGGCATGGTGAGATTCTAACCGCAGAATACTGGCGTAATCTACAAGCCAAACATCGATTAGGTGAATTCTCTGATGTAACACCGTATCACCATTATCCAGTAGGAATCTGAAATAGGGGGTGGTCTCATGAGATTAAATTGCGGTGCAATTTTGATATATTGGATCCGACAAACCACTCAAGACCTATCAGGAGAAACACAAAATGGTTGTTGAAAATTCTACATTTGCTGAGAAATTGAGAAACGGTGAGAGCCTCATTGGTACAATGGTTAGCCTGCCATCTGCTGAAGTCACCGAAATCCTTGCAGAAACGGGTTTCGACTGGTTGTTTATCGACGCGGAACACGGTCCTTTTGATCCCCACGACGCTCAAGGAATGCTTCAGGCGGCTGGTAATTGCTCCTGTATCATTCGTGTGCCAGAAGGTGATGAAATATGGATAAAAAAAGCCTTGGACATCGGTGCCGCCGGTATTATTGTTCCTCAAGTGAATTCGGCGGAACAGGCTGAAAGAATAGTCCAAATGTGCAAATACTCACCCCAAGGGTGTCGTGGTGTCGGTTTGGCTAGAGCACATCGATACGGCATAGACTTCGAAGGTTATATTAAAAATGCAAATAGGGAAACCGCCGTTATCATCCAAGCGGAACACAAGGATGCTGCGACAAATATTGAATCTATTGTAAAAGTACCAGGAATCGATGCAGTTTTAATCGGCCCCTACGATTTGTCCGCAAGTTTAGGCAAAATTGGGCAAATTACAGACCCTGAAGTGGAAGGTATCATTGATCATATTACGACGGCATGTCATGCTGAGGGAGTTAGACTTGGTATTTTCGGTGTCACGCCAGATGCCGTATTACCGTATTATCGCAAAGGCTTCACCTTGATAACCGTGGGTGTCGATTCATTATTCATAGTAAAGTCAGCCGCCGACGCCTTAAATCAGGTCCGTGGAGGGTGAATCGGCGTACGAAATATTTTGCTAAATGTGCCAGTTTTAAAGAAAAGCATCAATTGGATTCCTGAAAATTAGTCCCCTCTGGCTAATAAAATCCAATTATTTTTTTAGGATGTTGCTAAACGCTATACTGAGCGCCCCAATGCCAAGTACGGCAAGTGAAGTAGGTTCTGGGGTGGATGATGTAGGTATCGGTTCTCCACTAACGTTTGCCAGTGTTGTAAAAGAAATTAGAAATAAGCTTAAACAAACCCAAATTTTCATTATTATTCCCTGGTAAAGTATTTTTTGAATTACGATGCTGCGCACATGACTTGTTTTGTACAGGGCAATTCACGTGCCATTCAATTGTTGTCGGCAAATTCAACAAGTTAAGTTTGACACCAAATATACTGTATATATTATTGACATATTAACGCCTACTAGATGATTGATCGTTTTAATGAGAACCAAATCGAAAAAGCTTGCGGGAGCACTTATTTTCAAAGAGGTCGGAAATACTGGAAATTAGGTAAAGTACATCAGGTTGAAGTTGACAAAACGCCTGGAGGATTACTAATCACATCAACGGTAAATGGAAGTGATTTTAATCTCTATCAGCAATCCATTGATGTAGTCTACCCCAAATCAGGCGGCACTGGGATCGTAGGACTATGTTCTTGCCCAATGTCTGAAAACTGTAAACATGTGGCTGCCGTTTTGCTGTTTGTACTCAAATCAGGCCAAGCCAAAATCAGTCCAGATCAACAAAATCCTGTAGATACATGGCTAAATGAATTGCAATGTGCGGGAGGAGGTCAAACCATGGTTGTGCCCACAGCCACTCATACAGGTTTTAGTTTGCTTTATATCCTTGAACCTGCCCCGGGCCAAAAAACCAGAATACTGCAAATTCAATCCAAGAAGGTCCGTAAACTGACACGGGGTGGCGTTAATAAACCAACCTATTACTCATTAGAACAAGCTTTTGGATACTACACTGAAAATTTTATTGCTCCATGTGATAAGGAAATCGCCCAATTGTTAGTAAAAAACCGTAACCAGATTTATTCGCAAAATAGGAATCATTTATTAGAAGGAGAATTTGGCGAATTAGCTTTAAAAAAACTATTGTCGTCCGGACGGTGTCACTGGAAAGATCATGAGAAACCATCACTCTCTTTGGGTGCCCAAAGAGGAATCAAGTTTCAGTGGGAAAAGACCCAAGAAGGCCAACAGCTCAAACATGCTATTGACCCACCCGCCATCCGCATATTTCAGTTAGCCCAACTATGGTATCTTGACCATAAGACCTCCCAAATTGGCCCTATAGATTGTGCAGGATTGAGCTCAAAACAGGTTCTGGCATTACTGGATGCTCCTATCATTCCAAAGCAGCAGCTTGAAAAAGTCAGCCGTAAGCTAATACTGGATATACCTGAGTATGATCTTCCAACACCTGTTAAACTGGATATAGAGCGAATCCGGATAGAAGGACAAAAACCCGTATTTCACCTCAAACTGCAGAGTATTGACCAAAATCGGGAAACAAAGGGAAGAAATCGTTTTCACTGCGCCCACCTATCGTTTATGTATGGTTCCGCATTGCTGGAAGGATACTCGGATCAGCCAATTGCTGTAGTCGGTATTGAGAATTGTATTTATACCATCAAACGGGATATCGATGCCGAAACCGAAGCTATAAATATTCTTCGTAACCTAGGGTTCCAACCAATAAATCAGCAGAGTGCCCAAAATCATGAATCTTTAGACTGGCTTTTTTACGCCGAAACTGCCGCAGAATCTGCAATGCAATGGCATGATTTTATTGAAAACAGTGTGCCCACGCTCCAGGCTCAAAAATGGCAAATCAAAATCGATGAAAGCTTTCTCCTACGCATCGAAGAGACTAATGATTGGCATGCGGAATTGGAAAATGAAAGCTCTGAGTGGTTTTCCCTTTCACTTGGTGTGGAATTGGACGGTGAACGCATTAATCTTTTGCCTACTTTGGTTGAAATCTTGTCCCAATCTGGGAGCCCACAACAGTTGCGTAAAAACCTTCTAGAGAACCCTGAATTTCTTGTGTCCGTGGGTGAATACCGCTGGTTGAAACTGCCGTCCGAACGATTACTTCCGATTTTCGATACCCTAGTGGAGCTTTATGATCATGAACCATTAGACGTAGATGGCAAACTTGAATTATCGTTGCATCAAGGTATTCAGATTGGGGATTTACTAAATGATTCGGCACTTACTTGGCACGGCGCAGATCAATTACGAAAATTAAACAAACAACTACGTGATTTTGAAGGGATCGAGCCAGTCCCACCTCCAAAAAATTTCAACGCAGAATTGCGTCCCTACCAACAAGAAGGCTTAAACTGGCTCCAATTTATGCGTGGTTTTGATTTTAACGGAATTCTTGCTGACGACATGGGTCTTGGAAAAACCGTTCAGGCACTTGCTCATCTTTTGTTGGAAAAAAAAGCAGGCCGTATGGAACAACCAAGCTTAGTAATCGCACCAACTAGTTTGATGGGAAATTGGCGGCGAGAGTCGGAACGCTTTGCTCCGGAATTAAATGTTCTGGTTCTACACGGTGCTGATCGCCATGATCATTTTGATCAAATTGAGGAGAATGATGTCATCTTAACCACCTATCCGTTGCTTAGGCGCGATAAGGTACGATTGTTAACACACTATTTTCATTACATCATTCTCGATGAGTCGCAATTCATCAAAAATCCAAAATCCCAAACCACCCGAGTAGTCTACGAGCTCAAAGCTTCTCACCGACTATGCCTGACGGGTACTCCCATGGAAAATCACTTGGGTGAATTATGGTCAATGTTTCATTTTCTGATGCCTGGATTTTTAAACAATCTTCAACGATTCAACCGCCTATTCAAAAATCCCATTGAACGCCAAGGTGATACCACACGACAACAGCAGCTCAGCCGCAGGCTAAAACCTTTTTTACTTCGGCGGACGAAAGAGCAAGTCGCTGACGAATTACCCCCCAAAACAGAGATTGTCCGTTCAGTCATTCTTCAGGGGAAGCAACGCGATCTTTACGAGACACTCCGCCTCGCTATGGATGCGAAAGTGCGAAAGGAAATTAGCAAGAAAGGTTTGGCGCGAAGTCATATCACGATTCTTGACGCCCTCTTAAAATTGCGTCAAGTCTGTTGTGACCCACGGCTCTTGTCGTTACCGCAAGCAAAACACGTAGACCAAAGTGCCAAGCTTGAATTACTCATGGAAATGCTCCCGGAAATGCTAGAAGAAGGCCGCAAAATCCTTGTTTTTTCACAGTTCACTGCGATGTTGAGTCTTATCGAAGCAGGACTAAATGCATCGAATATTGATTTTGCCAAATTAACTGGCCAAACCCGAAAACGAGACGAAGCAATTGACCGATTCCAAGGCGGCCAAGTTTCAGTCTTTCTAATTAGCCTAAAAGCTGGAGGCGTGGGTCTTAATCTCACCGCCGCCGATACCGTAATACATTATGATCCCTGGTGGAATCCTGCCGTAGAAAACCAAGCCACCGATCGTGCCCATCGTATCGGACAGGACAAAGCTGTTTTTGTTTACAAACTAATTTCCGACGAGACTGTAGAGGAAAAGATAATTGCTTTGCAGCAAAAAAAACAAGCTTTGGCTGATGGAATCTATTCTGGAAAAAACAAAAGTAAAACCGGTATGTTTACACCGGAAGAACTAACAGAGTTGTTAAGACCGATACAAAACTAGTCCTAAGTTCTTGGGGTTGTCTAAAAAGAATACAAATCTTCGTGATGTGATCAGATGCTATCGATTTCTTAATAACCTATCGAATAGAAGGAGACAGACATTCCTACCCAACATATTTCTTCAACTTTCGTCACTATTCTAGGATTCATTTTCAGTGTTTCTAAGATTTCTGTGCCCTCACTTAAAATTAATAAAAATATCTAACGAAAAAACATGCAAGACTTAACCATATTTTTTCACCTAGGCCCCAGTAAGACAGGCTCAACATACTTGCAAAAAATTATTTTCCCCCGATTAAAAAACGTGAAATATCATAGTAAACGACATTTTTGGGATTATAAGAAAAACTTTATTACCGACATTCACGAAAAGCATTTATTTTCCCGTGAGTTTGATGACAGCTTGGAAAAAAGGATAATCGATATTTCGGATCTATTCCCCCAAGCAAGAATAATATTAGTCCTAAGACGACAGGACAGTTGGATAGCGTCAAAATACAGATATCATATTAGGAAGCTCGGCCGTATGTCGTTTGAGGAATTTTTCGACATTGAATCCAATAAAGCTTTCTGCACAAAAGAAAAGTTCTACTACAGAAAAAAAATCGAATTGGTCGAGAAACATTTCGACAACAAACCCCTTATATTGCTCTTTGACGATCTTAGAACCAACCCCAAATTATTGGTCAGACAACTCACCGACTTTTTAGGTATCGAATTCGTAGAAGATACCCAGATCAATACGATAGTGAACAAAGCATTTTCTGATAAACAACTAAGACTATTGAGAAATTTTAACCGCAGCTATCCCTACAAACCTCTGGGTTCAGGTTCAAAGATACTCGATCGACTTTATTACAAATTTCGTATCCTTCTTTTACATACGGTCGCATTTATTGCCCAACTGAACCCTTTTCAATGGACAGGTCAACAACTATTAATAGCTCCCAAAAAATTGGAAACAATAAGAAAATATTACCATGAAGACTGGGAGTATTGCTTGCAATATAGCCGCGCTCAGCAGCATTTTAAAGAACACCTCTAGCCGCAAGGTTATTCATGGTTGCAAGGTACTAATATTTGGATTACAAACAGCTGAACGACAGACTGATAAATAGCGGGTAACGCAGCAACAGGACTCAGTGGTTTATACTTCTTCGTTAATCTAAAACGCTAACACTCAAATACCAATCGCCAAAAGACATATCCCACTATAACATTGAGGCTATCAGGTCCACGCTACCCTTGCATAAAATTCCTTTTCTACTTTCGTTCATTTTCGCTGACATACAGAAGAAATCGATCCAACATACGAGAAGGCAACAAACGCTTAAGCATACCGAAAAAGTAAGTTGGAAAAGTAACGTAGTAATGATTTTTCGGAACTGGGTTTTCCAATGCATGAATCACTGCTTTTAGAACGGCATCGGGTGGCAGAGTAAATGGCGCGGAAGATCCTTCAGTTGTAAACCGTTTCTCCATCGCAGTATAGTTGTCACTATGCCGACTATTTAGTCGGTCGATGTTTCGATTAAAAGCTGCATAAGCATTGGTACGAAAACGACTTTCTATTGGGCCGGGTTCAATCAAACTGACATAAATATCCGTACCCTGTAATTCAAGGCGTAACGTGTCCGTTAATCCTTCGAGCGCATACTTACTGGAATTGTAGGCGCCTCGATACGCCAATGAAACCAATCCCAAAAGAGAACTATTTTGTATGATTCGGCCAAATCCCTGATGATGCATCGCAGGCAACACTCGGCAAACCATTTCATGCCAACCAAAAAAATTAACTTCAAATTGTGCCCGTAATATATCTCGGGGTAAATCTTCAACAGCACCCGACTGACCGAATCCACCATTATTAAACAACCCGTAAAGCTTGCCATTAGTCCGCACGAGTATTTCATCTATCGTATTTTGGATGGATACAGAATCAACAAGATCCAGTTGCAAGCTTTCCAGCCCTTCACTTTGGAGTCGATCAACATCTTGTAACTTTCGCGCTGTAGCAAAAACGCGGTAACCTCGGTTTTTTAGTCCTTGTGCGGTACAAAGACCTATACCAGAAGAGCAACCTGTAATGAGGACGGAGCGTTCGTGTTTCATGACTAATTGTATTAGAAAGGAACAATCAAAGACGCGCTAAGCAGGTGGAACCGACCAAACTCCGCTCTGATTTCTGGTGCGGCATTGTATTGATAGGCAAAATTAATCATGACAGATTTGATCCCAAAATAGCCGTAACCGATGCTTAGAGTAGTTTCATTGTCAGTGTCTATACCAACACCCACACGTAAAACGCTTGTTTTGGCCACCCATAATTCCGACCCGAAGGCAAACCGTGCAATTTCCGCTATTCCCCCGAGATCGCTATCTATTTTCAGATAGTTACCATCTAAAAAGAAACTTAGACTTTTGCTTGGCATGTAACCTAAACCACTTCGAATCGAATACAACCAACTTTCGTCATCAAAGCTACCCAAAGGCGCTGTCCCACGGAGTTCGGTATCGGAAGTTGTGAATGAAATAGAGGAAGTGAACGCCGTGTACCACTCTTCGTTTATTTGAGCAAGCAATCCAAGGTTAAGTTCGCGAGTAAAAATATCTGTATTGGAACGAATCGCCACATCACGAACCTCGGTGGTAAAAAACTCTTCTCTAACTTTGGCATCAACCAATCGTATCTCTCCACCCAATGCTATTCTATCGAATATGCGTCGACTGTATCCCAGAAACAGTTCATTCGATTCAAGGTTATTTTTTAAATCGTGGCGTGTTTCTTTACTAAGCGTATCGGTTCGCGCAACAGTTATAGAGAGGGCGCCCAAGTCGGGCACCGATATATTCGCAGTTCCGGCCGTTGCACTTATCAAAGTCCCGCTCTCACTAAACGCTTCCACATTCAAAAGGCTTCCGAATACTGTGAGTTCACCGAATTGTAGCCAATCATCGGCTGCCGGATTACGAGAAGTTGGGAGAGGAAATGCTAATGAAGCTTGCCTTCCTGTGGTATCCGGAAAGTTTCTCGTACGATCCAAAGCCAACCCAAGGCGCAAGAGATAGGGATTATCAGTTACATCGCCTAGCGCGTTACTTGAAAAAACGATAAACAAGAAACAAAAGCAAAGAAAAAAGAGGTTTAAGGACAAGTCTTAATATTAAAGAAAGTGAACAATTGAAATTGGAGGCGACTCTACTACTCGTAGTTATTCAAATAGCCAAATATCGATTCCATTTTTGCCCATGTTGCAACCCTGCGATTTTTATTAAACCATAATCTATCCTCAAAAAAAGAACTCCCTTTCAACTCCCAAGAGGATCAAAACAAAAGGTACAGCACCATAACGCAAAATCTACGTGTATCAAGTAAATTGAATTAGGCTCGACAATAATTGGTCTCCAAACCTAGCGTTCTGGTTAAATTTCTCACAAAGTAATGACCCAATCTGGGCCACATTTTTTACTGAGCTTTCAAAACATTGGAAACCGATACCAAGAGCGCTTACCTATAACTGAGACTTTGGTATACCATGTTCAACTATCCCATCCAACGGTTGAGTCATCAATCATCCACCCATTTCTGCAAAGCGGAAATTACATTACGGGCTTGATCACTGCTCGAAATGTTAAATTTAGATTTTTGCATATATTCACCATTTCTTTTCTGATATCGTCGAATGGTATAACGTTCGGGGCCATATTCTTCCTTTCGGCGATCCCAATCCTGATATTTATATATAAGCGTTGCCCAGGCACCTTTGGACAATATTACTTTATCTAACTCTTTGACTGTTTGAAGATCACCGTCAAAGTAATCAATTGTTAATTCATCTACGGTTGAAGCCATATTTTTCAAAAATTAATAAGTTAAATTTTAATAATAGCGAAAATAAAATACCGTTTAGACTGCAATCTGCTCAAGGAACAACTACTTCTTTGCTAGACAGACGGAACACCGCTGAATCTACTTCTTCATTTATCAACTCACCAAGACAAAAAACAGTAGGAAACTATCGGGGCATAGACTCCGCTTGAAAATATCACCACGAACGAGAATACTCTAATTGCTTCAAATTATATTTCCGAGTAGTTTCCCATTCATGCACTGAAAAATATTTCCCCGAAAAAAACGGCCATTGTTACTGTTTAAAACCCCCAATAAATTCACCAAACGCACGACTTCCCTGCCCTGTTTGGATAGTTTGGACTATTTTTAATAGCTTCACATCCAAAACCGATACGGTATTACTAAACCAATTAGCAACATAAACGTGGCGATCATCTGGGTGCGTAAAAATACCCTCTGGAGTCCGACCAACGTCAACCGTTGTCACTACTTCAAAAGTATCAGTATCAATCACCGAAACTGTATCGTCATCTTGATTTGTCACCAATAGGCGTTTGCCCCTTTGAGCCAGCGTTACATCGTAGGGTAATTCACCAACCAACACCGTTTTCACTATTTTCCAAGATTTGACGTCTACAACGGTTATATCATTACTTTTCACATTAGCTACGAAAATCCGTTCGCCCACGCTATCGATGGTAATCCCAAATGGGTGCTGACCAACTTTCAATGTTGCTATTAATTTCGATGTAATAGCATCAATTTTAGAAATAGAATTACTATCCCGATTGGCAACAAATATACTTTTATCGTCCGGGCTCACCACAAGCCCAGCCGGCGATTCTTCTACAGGGATCTGACAGATCACCTTTAACTCTTTTGCATCAACCACGGACACATAATCATTGTACCAATCAGCCACATAAACTTGAGAACCGGAATGGTTTACCGCAATTCCAAGGGGACCCTCTCCAACCTGTATCGATGTCAAAAGAGAATGGTTATAGCCATCAATAACCGACAAAGTTTTGCTTTTAGGACTTGTTACATAGACACGGGTACCATCCGAAGTTACCGCGACACCAGCTGGTTTCTTCCCTACATTTAAAGTATTGATGACCAAGCGAGTCTCAGTATCGATGATCGACAAACTATCATCGAGTTGGTTAGTGATATAAGCATACGACTTTGCATTCGCATGTTGAACTCCGGCAAGGAGCACACAAAAAGCTAAAACCGATGACAAAAAATACCGCAGAAGAATAACCATCTCGAGGTTTATCAGCCTCCGACTACTTTTTTCAAATTTGAAAGACCCAACTTAAAAACCGATGTTACCGCACTGACTGCAGCATCTTCATTAAGTGCGGCTGGAGGATTATTATTCATGTACCCACGATAGAACTTGGCCTTCCAAACGACCTTTGAGCCACCAGAACCATTAGGTTCAACAGACAACCACGCTTTATAATTGGTAACAGGCAATACTTTGACAGGTACTGTTTCCCCTGAATGTTCAATAGTTTTAACCGTACTCATCTCCGTTATCTTATAGGAGAATTCCATTTTACTTTCCTTATAACTTTTAAGTTCTTCCTTAATTGTGCCACCACCATCTTTAAGCGTGAGCTCTCGTGTAGCACCTTTTTTGTTTCCTCCTTGAGCGACAGTTTTTTCGATCACAGGCAACCAACTTTCGACACTATCAAAATCTTTAATTTTTGCCCAAACTACTGCCGGAGGCGCATTAATTTCAACCGTTTCTTCAACTTTTACCCTCGACGGACCATGAGCACTTGCCACGGATACCCAAAACAACACTAAGATTGAAAAACAATAGGCGATTTTTTTCATTTTACCTCCGATTATAAATTAAACCCTAAACCATTCATTCAACACCGACAGAAAAGCACACAAATTCGGGGAAAAGAGAATCGATATATCTTCAATTACATCCGTAGCGGACGTTTTTCCCCATTGAGAAAACCCGATTTAGTGCCCTATGTCAAAGGAATTCCATCAATTCCAGTTGACTTTTAAGGATGACAGTTTTAGTTATGTTAAGCAAATCTGTCGGAGACCAGTCAAACGTTAAATGCTTTCCTCATAATAATGACGACCAACACCACAATTGGATTTTGCACGTCAAGCAAGCACATTATTTCCGTACTCTTCCAGGTCTTCAACGATAGCAAGTTCTTTCTCACTAGACACTGAAGCACGCAAGGCCCTAAGTTTCTCGCAATATTCATCAATCACAATGCTAGCCCCATATTTAGGTTGTGTTAGACGCTTACGACGATAACTCTCCCATCTGTCACCATCTTCACTCGACAAAGATTCTGGGAAATTTCTAGCTTGATACCGAAACAGCATTTCTGAGAGCCGGCTATCATGAAATTTCGGTTTTAAGTGATTTAACTTATCGGGTGACGTTGATCGAATTTCATCCATCAGCAATCTATCGTGATCAGAAAAAAATCCCCCGGAATATAGCATCATGTCCGGGTCGTTTACCTTTGGCAAATCCCCATCGGCAAATACAGTTTGAATTTTGTTCGCCAGAAGTCCTGTCGAACTTTTGATTTTCTCCAGGTTTTCCATACATAATTTCGCATTAATTCGCAGCCTTTTCGCATCCTCCGAACCTAAGGTATTAACCGGCACCAGAACTGGGCATCGATTTAGATGAACAGCCTTAAGCGAGAGCCTCTCGACACCTTCTGGTAGTTCTGCTCTGGGTGTAAAAACACGTTGGCGAATCTCTTGTGGATTTAATTCTATTAAAGGATCCACATCGTCCATAAGATCGTAAACGATTATTGAATTTTGATTTGTTGGGTGCTGTGCAACGGGAGCAACAACGGCTATGCAATGTTTTGCGATACCGTATTTTTCAGATGCATGTATCACTGGCCGAATCGAACTTGTGTTTAAAAATTGGGCCGCCAATGACTTCCCCCGATGGCGAAACACAAATTCATAGAGCTTCGACTGCTTTAATTTGAGTAATTTTGCCAGCGCGATTGTTGCAAATACATCAGCAAGTGCGTCGTGCGCACCCGAATGCTCGATTCCATTCGCAACCGTAATTTGATCCAAACGAAATGTATGAATACCATCTGCGTTAACAGGCCATTCGATACCAGAAGGCCTAAGCGCGCCTGCAAGCCGAACTATATCGATCAAATCCCAGCGAGAATTACCCCCTTGCCACTCCCGTTTATAAGGATCAAAAAAATTTCGGTAAAGTGTGTTTCTGGTAATTTCATCGTCAAACCGAATATTATTGTATCCAAGCACACAGGTATTCGGCTGACTAAACTCGTGATTAATTTTGGCGATAAATTCCGCTTCACAAATACCCTCTCTTAATGCCATTTTTGGCGTAATCCCAGTGATGAGACATGCTTCAGGTTGTGGCAGGGTATCATTAGCTGGCTTGCAAAAAAGCACCAACGGGTCGCCAATTGGATTGAATTCCCAGTCGGTACGAATTCCTGCGAACTGTACCGGACGGTCACGCATTGGATCAATACCAAAGGTTTCGTAATCGTACCAGTACAATGTTTGAGGCGACATACGAACTCGACTTCGTATCTAGGTCGTTCGCATAAGTATTTGAATCACTAGATGCAGGGTTTGCAGGCTACCGGATGGAAGTCAAGGCCGTTAATACGTCAGTGCGACTAATAACTCCCACCAAATCGACATCTTCTACGACTGGAAAATTCCGATATTCTGTTGTTGAAAACTTCTCCGCCACTTCTACAATACTGGTTTCGCAATCAACGGTAGGTGTATCGCGGGTCATATATTCTTCTACAGTCCCACCAAAATCTTGATTATACGCAGCATCTAACACGACCTTCATACAATCCAACTCGGTGAACATTCCTACAATCTGTCCATGGAAATCCAAGACTGGAGCACCAGTAATACGCTTTTTTAACAACTTTTCTATGGCCTCCATAACATCCATATCTAACGTCAAAGTCATACATTTAGTGGTCATATGGTCTTTTACTTCGATTTTCGAGAGCATCGTACTTCCTCCGAAGGAACTAAAACGGTATGGTTATCAATCCGAACAATTAAGGGTACTTGGTAAAAATTATTTAAACATAAACTATTCAAATTGAAACCACATGAAGGCTTGCATACCCTCTGATACTAACCGAATAACATCGTGGTTTATTTGGTGCCTCGAAGCTCCAATTTACGCTTCTTTTCGCATTTATTTATGCAAAGGCATTCTCCGTTTCCCATTCCACCGCACGTCCCTTTCAAACTTTCTCGACCAAAGATCACGCCAATTGCCATTCCAGCTATCACCATTACCATGATAATGAAGGTTATTAAGAATAAGGTCATACACCAACTTCCTGGACAAACTTTTTGGTGCTTTGCTCGATAAAACCATCGGGGGTTCTAACGATGAATACAGCAGCCAGTCTCTTTTGTTCCGCCAATTGAAATCCCTGATCTGGCCCCAACACCATGAGGGCAGTAGCTATAGCATCCGCGTAGATGGCAGTATGACTTACGACCGATACTGACGCAAGATGATGAGTAATCGGCTTTCCTGTTCGTGGATCAATCGTATGGGAAAAACGCTGGCCATCATATTCGAAATAGTTCCGGTAGTCTCCCGAAGTGGCTATCGCAGCATTTTCGACAATGATAATACGCTGTACAGACCGAGTATTCATGCTTGGTTTTTCAATCGCAATTCTCCACTTGCCACCTTCGGCATTCGCGCCATGGACTCGAATTTCCCCACCTATTTCAACCAGGTAATTCTGTATCCCAAGAGATTCGAGATATTCGGCAATTAAATCGACCCCATAACCTTTGGCCAACCCTGAAAAATCCAAATATACTTTTAAATCTTTTTTTCTAATAGCCGGTGGCGATTCACGCAATTCAACCATGTCATGACCTGTATGCGATAAATTCTTCCGGATCTCCTTTTCTGATGGAACACCTTTATTCTCACTAATTCTTGGACCGAATCCCCACAAATTGACCAATGGACCAACGGTGATATCGAAAGCGCCCCCTGTATGTTGGCTCACTAATAAGGCTTCTCGGACTACAGTAAAAAATTCATCTGAAACATGAAACCAATTCTTGGAATTTGATCGATTAAATCGAGACAGCTCCGAATCGTCACGGTATGTGGACATTTTCGAGTTAATATCGTCTAATCGAGTTTCGATATTCAGCCTTAGCTTATTTGGTTCGATATGCGAGGGCAGCCTTGGTATCTTAATGGAATAAACTGTTCCCATCGTGGTACCGTGCAAAATAGTTTGTGGTACCTGATACGTCTGCGAACAAGCTGGTAAAATCCCAAGTGAAACAAGAGCAACCCAGAGCCAACTATACCTATCCACCAAAGTCATCCAACAAGATATGATCATCTTCGACGCCCAAATCATGGAGCATTTTGATCACAGCCGCGTTCATCATTGGAGGCCCACACATGTAATATTCACAATCTTCCGGTGCTGTATGATCCTTAAGATGGTTATCATATATGACCTCGTGGATAAAACCGGTATACCCCGTCCAGTTGTCTCCCGGCAGGGGGTCGGATAATGCGCAGTGCCATTCAAAATTTTCGTTTTCGGTTTGTAACTTATCGAATTCATCCTCATAAAACATTTCCCTTTTGCTTCGTGCACCATACCAAAAGCTTATCTTCCTTTTGCTTTTAATTCGCATCAGTTGATCGAAAATGTGAGATCGCATTGGAGCCATGCCTGCTCCACCACCGACGAAAATCATTTCATTAGCTGTATCTTTGGCGAAAAACTCGCCAAATGGGCCAGAAATAGTACAAGTATCCCCTTTTTTTAGGTTGAATATAAACGAAGACATTTTCCCGGGAGGTAAATGATCATCTCCCGGTGGCGGCGTCGCAATACGCACATTGAGCATGATGACACCCCTTTCCTCTGGATAGTTCGCCATGGAATAAGCTCGTGTGACAGGTTCTTTAACGTCAGAAACATAACGCCATACATCGAATTTATCCCAATCATCATGGAATTCTTTACCAATATCAAAACGACTGTATCGCGAAACATGGCGGGGGCATTCGATCTGAATATAGCCACCAGCTTGAAATTCAACGTGCTCTCCTTCCGGCAATTCCAACACAAGTTCTTTAATGAAAGTGGCTACATTCTCATTGGAACGAACCACACAGTCCCACTTTTTAACACCGAAAACTTCTTCGGGCACCTGAATCTTAAGATTTTGTTTGACGGCAACCTGGCACGACAATCGATCTCCATCAGCGGCTTCACGTTTTGTAATCAAAGATGTTTCAGTAGGAAGGATTTCTCCACCACCCTCAAATATTTTTACACGACATTGCGCGCAAGTCCCACCGCCACCGCATGCCGAAGGGACAAAAAGATTTGCATCCGCTAAGGCCGTTAATAACTTAGAACCAACTGGAGCCTGAATAGTTTTCTCATCGTTGATTAGAATATCTACATTACCCGAAGCTACAAGTTGTTGTTTCGCAGCCAGAATAACACATACCAAAGCCAGCACAATTCCGGTAAACACCAAAACACCTAGGATGATTTCTAACATCGTAAATATTTAAAGTTGAATCCCAGAAAATGCCATAAACCCTAAAGACATTAGCCCCGCGGTAATAAAAGTAATCCCCAATCCCTGTAGGCCATCTGGCACATCACTATATTTCAACTTTTCACGAATCCCAGCTATAGCAGCTATTGCCAATGCCCAACCCAATCCACTACCGAGTCCATATACAACACTTTCACCAAAATCATAATCACGTTCAATCATGAATAAACTGCCACCGAGAATCGCACAATTCACTGTTATCAGCGGCAAAAAAATGCCAAGAGCGTTATATAAGGCAGGAAAAAATCGATCAAGGATCATTTCCAGTATTTGCACCATCGCAGCAATAACACCAATGCAGCTCAAAAGAGCAAGAAAACTAAGATCGACGCTAGGAAACCCAAGCCATTTCAACGCCCCGTCTTTTAATAAATAATTATAAATAATGTTATTCACCGGTACAGTTAGGGTTTGAACAACAAGTACCGCAATGCCCAAACCAATTGCTGTCGATATTTTCTTGGATACAGCTAGGAATGTGCACATTCCAAGAAAAAAGGCGAGTGCGAGGTTTTCTATGAAAACCGATCTAACAAAAAGACTGATATAAGCTTCCATTAGTGGGGTACCTCAGCACTATGTGCCGATATAATCTCATAGTCGGGTTTTTCAACTTGGACCGGCTTCCAGGTTCGGAATGCCCAGATAATCAAGCCAATAATGAAGAATGCACTTGGCGGTAAAAGCAGTAACCCATTAGGTACATACCATCCCCCGTCCTGAACCAGGGGCAAAACTTCAACACCTAGCAGTTTCCCTGAACCCAAAAGTTCTCTTAAGATTGCAATTATTATCAAAATCAAGCTATAACCCAGACCATTTCCTATTCCATCCATAAAACTTTGAAAAGGTGGATTTTTCATTGCATAGGCTTCAGCTCTTCCCATCACAATACAATTAGTGATAATCAACCCTACAAAAACCGACATTTGTTTGCTGACATCGTACGCAAAAGCTTTTAATAGTTGATCCACCACAATAACCAAAGAAGCAATGATCGTCATTTGCACGATAATTCGAATACTCCCCGGGATATGGTTCCTAATTAAGCTAATTGCAGCACTCGAACAGGCTGTGACCGCAGTCAATGCCAAACACATAATTAATGCGGTCAAAAGCTGGGAAGTCACAGCCAATGCCGAACAAATCCCTAACACTTGGAACGTAATAGGATTATTATCCACTAACGGATCAAGCAAAACCTGTTTTGTCTCACTGGTCATGAGTGCCCCTTTTCGATTCGTATTTTGTGTAAGTAGGATGCAAAACCTTCCCTGCTTAACCAATACCGGAGCATATTAGTAACACCATTGCTAGTTAAAGTGGCTCCAGACAAACCATCAACTTGGAATTCGGCACCAATCCTGTTCGGATCAACTATACCTTTTACCAACCCTATAGCAGGTTCACCATTGACATCATAAACTTTTTTCCCTTTCCACAAGGCGCGCCAATTTGGGTTGACAACTTCGCCACCCAGTCCAGGGGTCTCCGCCTGATCATAAAAATTTAACCCAATAATGGTATTACCATCGGCTTCCAAAGCGAGAAATCCATACATTGTTGACCACAATCCATAGCCATGAACAGGAAGAATAATAGCTGATATCTGCTGATTTTCTTTTACAAGAAAGACCTTTGAATATGTTGCTTTTACCTTTATGCTCGCAATATCTTTATCTGTAGGAATTTTAATGCTTTGGGAAGGGTCTTTGGCAGCTTTGCGTTGATCGTAGCCTTCTACATCAATATTTTCAACATAACCACCTGTCGCTAGATCAACTATTTTTATCTCAATATTTTTGAATGCTTCATCAATATCCCCACTTTGATCCAACATACCCACAACACCGAGGATATTTTTTTTCATATCAAGCGATTTATTAGATTGTTGCAGGGGTCGTAACAAAACGGCTGATCCTGCGACCAACACAGAACAAGCCAAACACAGAGCTAGTGCAATGCCGATTGTTTTTAAATAATTTTCGCTGTGCATTGCGTCAATGAATTTCTAGATTTCCAATAACCAATCTAAGAATACCAACAGCATTCGGGAAAAAGCCCGATATTAGGAAATTTATTTTATAAAAGTCCTTTAGCCCTGATTTCCAGATAGTACCCGTTAAACAAGTCAACTATTCACCCCAAATGATCGAAAATTTTGACTCAAACCGATTTTTCCTTACTACATTCCATATTCTCGAACTGCCTCCTTAACCTTCTCTGGATATTAGCCTGGATAACGAAGTAGTCGATTAAAGGTGCAAAAATATTTGCGAACAGTATTGATAGCATCATACCTTCAGGAAATGCCGGATTAACGACCCTTATCAACACAACCATAATTCCAATCAGCCCGCCAAAAATCCAACGACCCATATCAGTCATTGACGCACTGACTGGATCTGTCGCCATAAACACCATTCCAAACGCAAATCCACCTAGCGTAAGATGCCAATACCACGGCAAAGCAAACATCGGATTGGTATCACTACCTACAGCATTAAATAAAAGCGAAGTCCCAAACATACCAGCAAAAACCCCAAAAATAATCCGGTATGACGCTATTTTCGTATAGATAAGAAATGCCGCCCCCAGCAGACAAGCCAGAGTCGATGTTTCGCCAATAGAACCTTGACTCATACCTAAAAAGGTATGCATCCAGCTAATGCCATTATTAGTAATCGCATGACTCCCACCACTAGCGGCTAGGCTCAATGCAGTCGCTCCACTATAACCATCCACCGCGGTCCACACCGAATCGCCAGACATTGACGCTGGATAAGCGAAAAATAAAAACGCCCTACCAGTCAAAGCTGGATTGAGGAAGTTTTTCCCGGTACCGCCAAAAACTTCCTTTCCGATGACTACTCCAAAGGAAATACCCAATGCAACTTGCCATAAAGGGGCATTGGGCGGCATAGTCAAAGTGAATAGCATTGACGATACTAAAAACCCCTCATTGACGTCATGTTTGCGCACTGTTGCAAAAATGACTTCCCAAATACCACCAGCGATTAGTGTAACGATATAGATGGGGAAAAAGTAAAGCATCCCATGAGCCATGCAAGCAATTAGGCTACTCGGGTCATAACCGATCCAGTCCAAAAAAAAGCCACGCCAACCCGGCACAGATTTTTGTCCCAAGGCAGCCATTACCGTATTTGCCTGGTAACCAGTATTAAACCATGCCACTAAAACACAAAAAAAAGTCGCAATAACCACATAGGTCATCGTACGCTTTAATTCGATTCCATCTCTAATATGGGTCGTTCCAATATTGACATCAGATGGCGTATACAAAAACGTGTCCACCATTTCATATATACCGTAGAACTTTTCAAATCGGCCGCCCTTTCTAACATGTGGATAGATATCATCCAGAAAGTCTCTTAAAGTGCTCATCAGCCTCCCTTCTCTATTTGAGTTAAACACCTTCTTAACACAGGCCCAAAATCATGTTTCCCTGGATCAACAAAAGTACACAGTGCCAAATCTTCTTCATCTAATTCGAGACAACCTAAAGCTTGTGCCGAGTCGGTATCTCCGACGATCAACGCCTTTAATAAAGGAGTCGCTAAAATATCCAGAGGCATCACAGATTCATACGCCCCTATTGGGACGATGGCCCTCGGACTACCGTTCATTAGGGTATTAAGAAAAAATCTCCGGCCCTTGTTACGCGCGCGGGTGGAAGCATAAATGTTAGTTGATGAATACTTTTCTTTACCGGGCATTATCCAGCCAAAAAATTCCCTTCCCCCCCCCTCAGCCAGTACAGTAAGCTGGTTATGGAAGTGGCCCAAATATGAAGCCCAAGCAACAGCATGGTGTCCATGTAGTGCCGAACCCGAGATTACACGGCTCATAACTAATCGGAGTTCACCTTTGACCAGATCTTCAGTATTGGCACCCATTCGAGTTCGGATAAGGCGAGGGTTCAATACTTCGGGGCCTGTCAATGCGATGACTCTTTCAGTATTCAGTTTTCCCGTCGCAAACAATGCCCCAATAGCCATTACCGATTGATAGTCGAGATACCAAACAGTTTTTTTGTCGCTGACTGGATCAATGAAATGAATATGAGTGCTCACCAATCCCGCTGGATGCGGTCCACCAAACTCTGCTACTGCGACAGCTGAATCAACACCCAAAGGAATATTGGCTGACGGCGCCTTACACATATATACACATCCATCGGTTAGTTTTGAAATAATATCTAATCCCCTGGTAAAATCGTCAACCCTTTCGTTGATAATGATTTCCGGATTGGCCGCGAGGGGATTGGTATCAATCGCTGTAACAAAAATAGAATTTGGGGTTGTACCTACCGATGGAATTCTACTATAAGGGCGTGTTCGAAAACTCGTCCACAAACCTGAAGCCAATAAGTTCATTCTGACCTGATCCGGAGACAAGCCAGAGATGTCATTATCTGTATAGCTTTCGAACTGTTCTTCTTCATTTCCATCCAGAGCAATTACCACTGAATGCAAAACCCGTTTTGCGCCTCGATTAATGGCCGTTACAATGCCACTTCCCGGCGCTGTAATATTGACCCCAGGGTTTTTTTTATCGGAAAAAAACCGCCTGACCCTTTTTGACAGTGTCACCTTCGGCAACCAACATGGTCGGTTTCAAGCCGATATAATCCTTCCCGAGCAAACCTACAGAATCTACTTCATTAGCACCGTAAATTACCTGTTCAGGCTCCCCAATAATCGGAACATCCAGTCCTTTTTTCGTTTTAAACAGCATTTAAAAAAACCTTAAGGCCAGCTTACTTTGCACGATATGCACGAAATTCATAAACAGGAGACTGAATTAAACTGATTGAAACCAGCTAGCATTTAATCATAAACCAATATTTTCAACAACTCAGCTCCAGTGAATTCAAAATACATCCTTGCAAAAACTCGCTGCTTGATTTAGCTTAGCCAATATCAATTAACCAAAGTGGTAGAATGGCTGTTGTTTTCCAGGAAACTCCGACCGT